>Ga0209273_10000138_pt1 | contig 141469 bp, 136 predicted proteins | sample tdAd471_FD_187126 | JGI IMG/M metagenome (GOLD analysis project Ga0209273, IMG submission 187126) | Marine sediment microbial communities from the Atlantic coast under amendment with organic carbon and nitrate - tdAd47.1 (SPAdes)... | ecosystem: Environmental > Aquatic > Marine > Coastal >... | reverse complement strand
TGCCCTCCGAAGGCAGAGGCCACAGGTTCGAATCCTGTCGGGTGCGCCATTCCCGTTCAAAAGTAAGTACCGGTTGGTCTGGGCGGTCTTCGGCCTGCTAGCCCCAAGTCAGAAACATGGCCGCGCCTGGCGCGCCGACCAGCAGCAGCGCCCCGCAAGCCACCTCAAAGCAGATGTTGATGATGTTTTGGCGCGTGAGGGTTTTGTCGAAGACAAAGGACACGCTACGCCCCAGCGCCGTAGTGAGCCAAATGAACCCTGCCATGGCGAAAGCAAGGGGCTCCATGGTTAGAAGGGGCACCGCGCCGAGGCCAATCCAGAGCCCGCCAAAAGACGCTCGAAATTCTGAGCGGCCCTCAAGACCTGCTGCTTTAAGGCGTACCAATTCAGCAGCTTTGTGAGGAAGCAAGAGCCCGTAAAAGCCAAGGCCGACAGTCACAACGGCTGCAATAATATTCAGAGCATCAAACATGGCGAATTTCCCTTTTCGTTTCTTGCGCCTTAACGCCCAAGCTGCCGATGAAGGGCACGCCTTTGAGCCGCAGCAGCGCTGCGTTCCAGTGAATGGAAAAAAGCGTGCCAAACATGGAGATGGGCAGAAGGCCGAAGTGTGAAATGAGTTTTCGATCGGACAGGGGTTCCCATTGTGCCTTCAATGAAGTGCTTAGAACCATTCCTTTTTCAGTTTGGTACTGGATTACCAGTTGAAAATCATCACCCGATATAGAAAGGCGGAAGAGGTACTCGCCTTCAATGCGGTTAAAGGGTGAGACCTGCATAACTTTGCGTGCGGCAAACAGGTGGGTTTCGGAACCAGGATCCGCAACCAGGAAACTGTAATGACAGCGCTCCCCAAAGGTGGAGTTTACTTCAAAGATGACGCCAATCAGGTCGTCCTCTGCATCGCGGCAAAGAAAGCAACTGATTGGATTGAACGCAAATCCGCAAACGCGCGGGTAAGTTACAAGCTCTACGCGGGCAATGTCTGCTGCCGACCCCAGCTCAAGCATCTGCGTTCGGACAAATTCATCTATGGTTCCACTATTGCCATCGCCATAGTCTGATGGCCGTAGCGAGATAAAGTTTGGGCCATCGACCGAGAGCAGCTTGAGTTCTTGATTGAGCCGTTTGAGTTCCGTCAGATCGAGACGCACCACAGGATAAGATACATTCAGCACATGCACCCGGGGAAAGGCTCGCCTGTGCATGACCTGCCCCTTTCCAATGGCGCTGCGGCAATCGCTCATAAGTTGGCCGCTTTCAATTGCAGCTGCGATGTGTCCAGCCACAAAGGATGGTTCGGCCAGTAGATGCGATCCATCGCCCTTCCGTTTGCCCAGGGGCGCGTGGGGGCACCCAAGGCTTCGGCAACGGCAAGGCCTGACTGCAGGCCATCTTCGTGAAACCCGTATCCCCAATATGCTCCGCAAAACCATGTGTTTTGTGCGCCTTGCAAGGTCCAAAGCTCACGCTGAGCTTTCATGGCGGCGGCATCGAAAACCGGGTGAGTATAGGTAAAGCGGTTGAAAACGTGCTCAGGGGCCGGCGGATTTGAGGGGTTCAAAGTGACGAGAAGAGGTGTTTTGGTGGGAATCGATTGGAGCCGGTTCATCCAGTAGGTCAGGCTGATGCTGTTTTCCTCACTCTCATCTTCACCGCTCAAATAATTCCAGCTCGACCATGCATTACGGCGCTGGGGCATGAAATCCGTATCGCGGTGCAAGTAAACCGTGTTCTCCTGATACCCGATAGCGCCAAGAAGCCTTTTCTCATCACGCGTGGGGTGATCCAAAAGAGCCAAAGCTTCGTCGCTGTGACAGGCGAAGATGATGTGATCAAACTCTTGTGGCGGTCTGTCCTCAAAGTGAATGATCTGCTTGTCGTCGGTCCGTATGACCGTGACGATACGAGCGCCAAGGACGGTATCGCATTTCGTGTCTTTAATCAGTTTACTGACATATTCACGGCTACCGCCAAATACCGTGCGCCATTCGGGCCGTCCGCCGAAACGCATCAGGCCATGGTTTTCAAAAAACTTGAGAAAGGACCGCGCCGGAAACTGCCGCATGGTCTCCACCGGCGATGACCAAATCGCCGCACACATGGGCAGAATATGATCGTGACGAAATGTCCGGGAGAAACCTTTGTCATCGAGATAGTTTTCAAGGGACTTGTGCTCATCATCACCCGACAGCGCCGCCATGTCTTTTGGCCCATCGCGGTAAAGCCGCAACAGATCGGCAATCATGCGCCACATGCGGGGGCGAACCACATTCCGTCGCTGCGCAAAAAGGCCGCTTAACCCCGATCCGGAATATTCAAAACTGCCGTCGCCCAAGGACGCTGCAAAGCTCATGTCGCTGGGGATCGTGGGAACGCCAAGGGTTTTGAAAAGTCCTGTCAGGTTGGGATAGTTCGTCTCGTTATAGACAATGAACCCCGTATCAACTGGGAATATGCCGTTCTCGCACTCCACTTCCGTTGTGTGAGAATGGCCGCCAAGCCGGTCATTACGCTCAAACAACGTCACATCATAAAGAGGGCCCAAACGCCAGGCCGCCGCGAGGCCGGAGATACCGGAACCCACAATAGCCAGGCGCGGCCGGTGGCCTTGTGACGCGGGAAATGAGATGACTTCGGCCATGTGCGGCATCCTCTTTGGGGTAACTGATGCCTCTTCTACGGATGCGAGCCGTCATCGGATCAAAAGAAAAAAAGGTGATCCAATTGGCAATGCCTTTCGTATGGGTTTGTATGTACGCGCAAGACCTACATTTCACGCCGGATTCATTTGGCGTCGTCCCCGAAGGGAAGGGAGCCTCTGTGCCGCCTGAAAACTCTGATGCACAGGATCAGGACATTGCGAGCGAGCACCGGTCTTGCGTGGAAAGGATCGTGGCTGCACGAGATCAAGCCGCTTTCACGACGCTTTTCGATTATTTTGGGCCGCGGGTGAAGAGCTTTTTGATGTCGCGGAGACTGGACCCGCAAACGGCTGATGACTTGGCGCAGGAAGTGATGCTCACCCTCTGGCGCAAAGCCCATTTGTATCAACCCGACAAGGCCAGTGTCTCTACCTGGATCTATACCATCGCCCGGAACCGTATGATTGATGACCAGCGCGTGGAAGCCAAGCGCGCACGGCTCGACACGAGCGATCCCAGTCACGAACAGCCCGCACCCGCAACGCCAGAGGAAGAGGTGCAAAGGGCCTCTGACATATCGATCGTCACATCAGCCCTTCAAAGCCTGCCGCAATCGCAGGAAGAAATTATGCGCCTGTCGTTTATAGATGGGCAAAGCCACCATGAGATTGCCGAACGATTGGGATTGCCTTTGGGGACCGTAAAATCTCGAATTCGTCTCGCCCGACAACGACTTTCTGATTATTTTGGAGTTCGCTCATGACCCACCAAACCGCTCATACAGCGCTTGGCGAAGAATGGCTCGTGGACTATGCCGCAGGGAACTTGTCTCCAGCCTATGCCGCAGTTGCCGAGTGCTTTCTTGATCTCAATGAAGATCGCCGAAAAACTGTTGATGAGCTTGAACGCGTTGGCGGTGCATTGCTTGATACGGCTGATGCAGGTGCGGGTCTTTCTGTTGCTGCGGCTGACTTGCTTGCGCGAGAGGGCGATTCACCGGAAGTCCAGGCGCAGAAAAGCCAATGCCCTGACTACATTCCAGGTTCATTGCGCGAGAAATTTGATCTGGACCGCAACGGCATCAAATGGACATTCCTGGGGCCCGGTCTGCAAAAAGCACTTTTGTGGAAGGGCAGCAATGATGATCGCCTTTGGCTTTTAAAAGCCGAACCTGGCGTTGCCATTCCCAATCACACCCATCGCGGCGCGGAACTTACCCTCGTTCTTAAAGGCGAGATCAGAGACGGCGAGGATATCTTTGGCGTGGGCGATGTGGAAGAGGCCGATCATGACTTGACCCACACCATCAGAGTCTCCTCGGAAGAGAGCTGCATATGCCTCGCCGCCACCAAAGGTCGCCTGATATTTCCGGCGCCTCTCATCAAGATGATGCAAATATTCCTGGACATCTGATGGCGCGAAAAGCCTTTCAAGTCGGAGATGTCATCACTGTCGATGACACGATGCAGTCGGACTATTGCTATCGGCTGGATGCTCCTATGGGGGAGATATCCAATACGGAATTTCAACCGCACCTAACGCCGGTAAAAATGTTGGAAATGGGGTGTTTTGAAGGGAAGTACCTGAACGACTGCCGCAAGGAATTCCCTGCTGAATGGTTCACGAAGGCAAAGCTGAGCGATACGCCGCGCCCCGAGCTCAATTACTTCGGGATCAAAAGCCGCCAACCCCTGTCTCACTGGCGGGAGAAAGGCTGGATCATCGCGCCTGATCCGCGTGGTTGGTTTCAGTGGTATTGCCGCTACTACCTTGGGCGCCGCCTGCCAGAAGTGGATCTTGTCCAGATCAAACGGTGGAAGGGGTTTGCGCGGCATGCCGGGCAAATTCGCGCGAACTGCGAGCCCGGCGATGTGTTTTGTCGGCCAAGGCAGCGCCAGGCTCTTCTCCAATGGGCGCATGACCCTTTGGTTTGATCGAAAAATATGAATCCGTCGAAATTTACCCCTGCACCGGTGATCTAAATTGGTGCGCCTTACGTAAAAGAGACAACAAAGATCACAGCGCGGCTTTCGTTGGCGCCCCATTCGGTGAGTTGTCATGCATAGGTTTTTAAATTCCCTGGTAAAAATTGCCGGATTGCCCTTGGTTCTTGGCCTTTTTCTTGGCGTTTCCGGATGCACCGAAGCGCCATCTGGAGTTGAGCCCATTGCCGGGTTTGAACCTGATCGTTATCTCGGCCAGTGGTATGAAATCGCGCGCCTTGATCATTCATTTGAGCGTGGTCTTTCTAATGTCACGGCAAGCTATGCGGCGCGTGACGACGGCAAAATTGGGGTGACCAATCGCGGCTTTGATCAAGAGACATGCATGTGGGATGAGGCCAATGGGTCTGCCCGCTTTCTCGGTTCGCGCGACACAGGCAGCCTGGCGGTCACGTTCTTCTGGCCCTTTGCCGGGGGCTATCACATCGTTGAGCTGGATCGGGACGAATACCAATACGCATTGGTTTCTGGTCCATCACGGGAATACCTCTGGATACTTGCGCGCAATCCCACTTTGCCTGACGAAACGGAAGCAATGCTGATTGATCGCGCGGCGAGGCTGGGATTCCCGACAGAAGATCTGATTTTGGTGGATCACTCTGATCCTGATTGTTCACAGTCGTAAATCAACACCACCACAAACCCATTCATCGAGGCGTTAACTCCATGGCCCGTAAACTCACTTTGCTCACTGCAGTTTTGCTGACAACGCAACTTGGTTGGGCAATTCCCTCCACCGCCCAACCTAGTGAAGCAGAAAGTGGCAATGACCTTTCCATTTCACTGGGGGCATTGGCTCTTTATGCGCCTTCCTACGAGGGTTCCGACGAATACGAATTTCGCGGTTTTCCTTTGATCGATATTGAATACCGGGATCGCTTTTTTCTTGACGGCCGAAACGGCGCCGGTGTGCACCTGATCAATAAGGGTCCAGTGACCCTGTCGACTTCCATTGGCTATGCCTTTGGCCGCGATGAAGACGACGCAAACATGCTTCGCGGTATGGGCGATATCGATGGTGGAGCCCTTACCATTGTGCAAGGTGGGCTGAAAGCGGGCATGTTCAATATCGATATGCGGACTAGCCATCAATTCAGCGGTTCGGATACAGGCACCTTGTTTGATCTGGGGCTAAGCACATTCCAGCGCTATGACAGTGGTCTTTTCGTTCGTCCAGCAGTCTCCGCAAGTTTTGGAACGGATGACTACATGCAAGCCTACTTCGGCGTTACCGCAGCGCAGTCGGCGTCGAGCGGTTTACCAAGCTACACCGCTTCATCAGGTTTCAAATCAGTGGGGACATCAGTCGTTGTCGGCTATGCGCTTGATCGACATTGGTCATTGTCAGCGCGCATTGCATGGGACAGGTTACTTGAGGATGCGGAAGCCAGCCCTCTCACCAGAGAAGCCAATCAATTCACATTTGGCGCAGGCGTCTCTCGCAGATTCTAGCCTATGCGCGATGTAAACTCTGAGATCACGAGTCCTGCCGATACTGGCTGCCAACACGGTAAATTGCCATTACCCAGTACTCATTTTCATCCTGTGGGGTGCGCCATTTTGCTTTCAGAACATATAGCCCGTGTTCCGCAGGCCTAAAGCCCGTCACCGCTGCGATCCCTGTCAGGCTCATTTGATCGCACCGCTTCAACTTGCTCTTCGACAAAGTTGACGAATGTTGGGTTGAACTCATGTTGGGCGATGCGCCAATAATCATTGAAGTACTTGGTCCCCGCAAACATGCGAATGATGAGCGCGTAGGACGTGGCAATTTCAGGATCTAAAAGGTCTTGTTTTGCCAGATTGTGCTGCAATTCATAAAGACGGAAGAAAGATTGGTAGAAGGCGTATCGACGACCGGCGTCCTTGCTTTCAAAATCACGAATGTCCGTCCAAATTTCCGCCAGGGCATCATTCGCCGCAATTTCCAGGATTGCGGCCCTGGATGCCAAATACAAATCCTTAGTCGTCTCGGCGCGGGAAACTTTTGTATTTTGTCGGATTTGAATGGCCAGATAAATCAATGATGCAATCACCCCTAGCGCGGCGATTAATTCGGCAATTGTTGAGATGGCCTCCCAGTACATTTTGCCATCATATCATATGCAGCATGCAGGGCCATGGGTTCTTAGTGAGCGAAGGCTAGCACTCACTTATCCTGGTCCTATTTTCAGACCACGGGGGGCCGATCCCAAGCCCCGGGCAATACGCCCACGACGGGGGATCGGAGCCGCGAGAAAGCCGGCCTAGTTAGGCCATCTCGGTGGCGACCGAATTGAACGTGCCGGTCAAGTTCGTACCAAGCGTCGTGACAACGCCGATGATGGCAACGGCGATACCGGCTGCGATGAGGCCATATTCGATGGCGGTCGCACCGGATTCGTCATTCATAAAACGAGAAACGAAAGTCATAGTTTGTACTCCCAAATTTTACTCTTCAGCACCTACCCGTTTCGGGAGATAGGTTGATCTATTCCTTCACGAATGATGTCACCTTTGGGGATATGCCTTACGAACAGGATAAATCCGGGACTTGCTAATGTATCAAATTGGATTCAATTTCTAAGCACCTTCGTTGCGCGATCGCGCAACTCCATATTTGGCGCTAAATCCAAAGGGCATTAATTACCTTCGCGTATGGCTAGCACCAACACGCATCTTTGCCCGCGCGACCCCGGGAAGTTGCCCCAAATTTCAGCCTCTTGCATCCGTTCGGGCCTCCGGCGGCGACTACGGGGTAGGACACTTGGCACAACGCGAAAGGCCAGATCATGGATAATACCTTCACGTCCCTTTTCTTTAGTTTTTGGTGGCTGATTTTCCCCCTGGCCTGGTTCATCGCCAGCGCTTGGCAAAGCTGGATGCGCTTGCGCCGACACAATTCTGCTATGGAGGTGCTGAAGTCCTATGCCATCAAAGGAGAGGAGCCGCCTGCAAGTGTTCTCGACGCCATCCGAGAAAGCAATGCGACCACTGAGGTTGCTGAGGCGCATCAGAAGGGTGGCTCGCGCCGCCCCACCACTTTTCTTGTATTCCTTATGGGGGGCCTTGCGGCAATCTTTGCCTATGCGGGCTACACGGGCATGATGGGCTTTGGCGACGAGGGATATTTCATCGCCATGATTCTGGGCGTTATAGGCCTTGCCTTTTTGGGGGCTGGCATCTTTGGCGAAAAAGACTAGGGCAGGCCGTATTTGACCAATTGGGATGACAGGTCCGCCGACTGGGTGCGGCAGGCGCGGGCTGGTTCGGACCTGGCCTTCGCGCGGCTGGTGGACGCGCATGGGCAATCAGTGCGAAATTTTCTGCGGCGCATTTGTCCGAACACGGATGAAGCAGATGATCTAGCGCAGGATACGTTTCTTACAGCCTGGACCACATTGCGCGGCCTGAGGGACCCCACGCGATTCCTAAGTTGGATCTTGGGTATTGCGTGGCGCAAAGCGAAAGGCCGCACTCGGACCATGGCACGGACCCGCGCGCGCGATACTGCGTGGCAGCGCGATGGCGAAACCGGCCCGGGACAGATTGACCCGGATGAGGCGCTGGCCCTGCGACAGGCCATGGCAGAACTCGCCCCTGAACCGCGCGCGGTGGTTGCCCTTTGCCTTGGGGCCGGAATGAGCCACAGCGAAGCAGCAAAGGCTTTGTCCCTGCCGCTGGGCACAGTAAAGTCGCATGTCACCCGCAGTCGAGCACGGCTTGCGGCGATTTTGGGAGTTGACGATGAGTGATGGCCATAACGTGCAAAATTTTTTTGACGCTAGTGATGCGCCCACGAGGGACGCACGGTTCCGCCTTGCAGTGATGGCGCGCGTGGCACGTCGCCGCTTTCAAATTGCGCTGGCTGCCGAATTTGCAGTTTTCCTTGCCGCAGCGCTTTGCCTTTGGTTGCTTTCACCAACACTTGGCATGCGCATCGTCATGCTGGGCCAACTACAGCCCGGCGTACTTGTGACCCTAGCACTCGTAGCGCTGAGCGCGGTTGGCGGTTCTTGGGTGGTCGCACGTCAGAGTCGATCCCATCGCAGGGCGTAGGCGCCAAGAAGCATCGTCAGCCCGGTTTCTAGTTCTCATCCTCCTCCTGGACGCGGTATGACTGTAGAATCTATGGCCTGTGCGTCGAAGGTTCACTGAGCGACGGAGTTTCAATCCCCGTCATGTCAATTGAGGTTCGTCTAACCAAAATGGGAGCGGCCAAAATGCGGATCAGGGAGTTAACCAAGAAAGATTACGAATCCTGGCATCCGCTTTGGCAGGCTTATTTAAAGTTCTACAAATCCGAAGTTACCGATGAGGTGACGCGCCAAACTTTTGATCGTCTGACAGACGGCGGGGACCAGATGGGCGCCTTTGCCGCTGAGATGGACGATGGTGCGCTTGGCGGGATTGTTCATTGGCTTCGGCATCCTTCCACGTGGACGGCGGCGGATTATTGTTATTTGCAGGATCTGTTTGTTTCAGAAAGCGGTCGGGGGCAGGGCACGGGACGCGCTTTGATCAATGCGGTCTATACCCGTGCGGGCGAATTGGGCTGCGACCGGGTTTACTGGCTGACCCATGAAACCAATGCGGCCGCCATGACGCTTTACGACAAGGTCGCTGAGAAAAGCGGTTTTGTGCAGTACCGGAAAATCCTCTAGCAATTGAAGGCCTTGGCTCTGGCGGAGCGGCCAATGGCGGGCAAGAGCGTTCCTGGGGCCTATCTCTTGCCCCGACCCGTCTGCGCCTGTAATGGAGGGCGCCTCAAACAGTTGGGGCTTGATACAGTTGGGACATGGCGCCAGGAGGCAGCGAAGCATTGGCAAGGCGTAAGATCAGATTCAAGCCCATGGTCGTGGCCTTGGGCGCGCGCCTGCCTGCAAGGTGGCAGGACCGGCTGCGCCCCAGCGCGCGCTATCTCGATATGCTGCTGGTGGATCATGGCTTTATCCGCGCCATCTACCTAAATCTCCACCCGGTGACCGATATGCAGAAAATGTGGCGCTCGGCCCAACCTTCGCCGCGGCATATCAAGAAGCTCGCCAAGCGCGGCATCAAGACCATCATCAATCTACGGGGCGAACGGCGCGATTGCGGCGCCTTCTTGCTGGAAGAGGCGGCGTGCGAGAAGCACGGCATCACGCTTGTTAACTTCCCGGTCTCATCGCGTGACACGCCCAAGGTGGAATGGCTGACCGGTGCGCGGGATATATTCAAAGAGATTGAGTACCCGGCGCTTCTGCATTGTAAATCGGGCGCGGACCGGGCGGGGTTGATCGCAACGCTTTATGCTTTTGTGCATGAGGGCCGCCCGCTCGATGAGGCACTGGGTCAGCTTTCGTTCCGTTACGGCCATATCAAACAGGCAAAGACCGGGCTTATTGACTGCTTCTTTGAAAGCTATAAAAAACGCAACGCCGAAAGCCCGATTGAGTTTTACGAGTGGATCGCCACGGAATACGACCGCAAGGCCATGAAAGAAGAATTCATGGCAAAAGGCTGGGCGACGCTTCTAGTGGACGCAATTTTGCGGCGGGAATAATCCGCCGCCTGCTATTCCGTAGACGGATCATCATCTCGGAATTGCAGCTTCGCGAGCTTGGCGTAAATGCCGTCTTGCGCCAACAGCGCTTCGTGCGTGCCTTCTTCCACAACGCGCCCGGCTTCCATGACGCAAATGCGGTCAGCCTTGCGCACCGTGGCAAGGCGGTGAGCGATGGCAATGGTCGTGCGGCCTTTGGCCATATCTTCCAATGCGGCCTGCACCAAGCCTTCTGATTCCGCATCCAGCGCGCTGGTGGCTTCATCAAGCAGCAATATGGGTGCGTCTTTTAGGATCGCACGGGCAAGCGAGATGCGTTGGCGCTCGCCGCCCGAAAGCTTGAAGCCTCTGTCGCCCACAATGGTGTCATAGCCTTCGGGCATGGCGGCGATGAAATCATGCGCTGCGGCGGCACTGGCTGCGGCGATGATCTCGTCCTCAGTGGCGGTCATTTTGCCAAAGGCGATGTTGGCGCGCACCGTGTCGTTGAAGAGTATGGCGTCCTGGCTGACCATGCCAATGGACCCGCGAAGGGAAGCAAGGCTGACGTCACGCACGTCCTGGCCATCAATGCGCAAGGATCCTTCATTCACATCAAAGAGGCGTGGGATCAGGTTAAAGACGGTGGACTTGCCCGCCCCGGATCGGCCCACCAACGCCACCATCTGCCCACCCGGTACCGTGAGGTTGAAATCTTTCAAAGCGCGGCTGCCATCTTCATAGCCAAAGTTTACGTGTTCAAACTCCAGGGTCGCTGAAGATAGTGCCAGCGGGATGGCGTGGGGCGCATCCACAATCTCGGGTTTCTCGTCGAGCAAATCGAAAATGCGCTGAACGGCGGCGAGAGCTTCTTGCAGCGCCGCGTTCAATTTGCCGATGGAGCGCACGGGTTGGGACGCCATCAAAAGCGCCGTGATAAAGGCGATCAGCTTATCGACGGAAGAAACGTCCGTCATGGCGCGGTATCCGGCAAACACCACCACACCGGCAATGGCAAGTCCGCCAAGGAATTCCAGCATTGGGTCCAGCCGTGACTTGGCTTCGATGGCTTTGATGCGCAGCTTGTAATTGCGTTCAAAGCTGTCTTTGGCCCGGGCGGCCTCGTAATCTTCCAGATGATAGGTCTTGACCATGCGCGCGCCGGACAGGCTTTCGCCAAGAAGCGCGGTCATGTCACCCAAATTCGTCTGTGTGCGTTTGGAGACCTGCCGCAAACGCCGCCCAATCTCCCAAATGGGAATTGCGGCGATGGGATAGACCACAAGCACGATGATCGAAAGCGTAAGGTCGAGATAGAGCAAAACGCCGATCAAAACCACAATGGTCAGAAAATCGCGCGCCGCTGCCGTCACCGCCGTTGAGAGTCCGTTGCGGATTTGGTTCACATCATTGGTGAAGCGCGAAATGAGCGTGCCAGATGCCTCGCGCGTCAGTCGTTTCAGATCAGCACCAAGCAAATGCTTAAACATGGCGAACTGAAAATTTGCAATCACGCGCGCAACAACGGTTTCAAGCAAGATCGCCTGGCCGTAAAGCGCAAGAGCGCGGATCGTCATCAGCACCACCACGATTGTGGGGATTACATAAACAACGCGGGGGTCCTGAGTGCGCAGCATGGTGAACAGCCGCTCTACCACCAAGGGGATCCCGCCGGTGGCGAGCGAGACCACGAGCATCAGAACGGCGGTAATGGCAAGCCGTTTCCAATAGGGGGCCACCCATTCGCGCACGAACCGCCCCGTCAGCTCGCGGGTTGAACCGTCGCGGCCAGGGGGCGGGGCATTCTTTTGTTTCTTGGTGGCCTTTTGGGGGGCCTCTTCAACGGTCAATGCGGGCGATCCTTGAGCTGTTCCCGCGCGAGACTAGGGGTTTGGCACGCCCGCGCCAAGCCCTTGGACCGCTTAAGGTTTCCGCCTATTCCGCGGCATCACCTTCGCCAACGAGATAGCGTTCGAGGAATACCGCCACTGCCTGATACTGGAAATCGCGGTTCGATTTTTTGCGGAAGCCGTGGCCTTCGTCCGTGGCAAGCAAATACCAGGCATCGCCCCCATTGGCGCGCACCGCGGCCAACATCTGCTCGGCTTCGGTGGCTGGCACACGCGGGTCGTTCAGGCCCTGAATGATGAACAGCGGGCTTGCAATTTCACTCGCGTGATTGGCGGGGGAGATGGCTTCCAGATGGGCCCGCATATCCGGGTCGCGCTCGTCCCCATATTCGGGGCGGCGCAAATCACGGCGATAGCCTTCGGTGTTTTCAAGGAAGGTGACGAAATTTGAAATGCCAACCACGTCAATGCCGCCTGCAAGACGTTCATCATAATGAACGAGGGAAGCCAGCACCATGTAACCGCCATAAGACCCCCCGTAAACTAGTACGCGGTCTGTATCGAGACCGGGTTGGGTTTCGATCCAGTCCAGTATGGCGCCCACATCCAGCACGGAGTCTTCGCGGTTAAAGCCATTGTCAAGACCCACATACGTTGTTCCGTATCCGGACGAGCCGCGCACGTTAGGGGCAACGAAAGCGACGCCAAGCTCGTTTACCCAAAACTGGATGTTGGATGAAAAGCGGGGGCGGAATTGGCTTTCCGGTCCGCCATGAAGGTACAGCATGACCGGATGGGGGCCTTCGCCTTCGGGGCGGAACACAAAGGCCGGAACTTCAAGGCCGTCAAAACTGGTGACTTCCACCAATTCCGCATCGCGGAAAGTGGAGGTATCAAGTCCGCCCACTTCGCCTTCGGTCCATTGGGTCAGTGCGCCGGTTGCTACATCAAAGGACCAGGCATTATCAGGGCTGGTTGCGCCGTCAATGGTCAGGCCCACGCGCCCGCCTGCGTCGTCATAGGCAAGGTCTGTAATGACCCCCGTCGGCATTTGCGGTGTCAGTACTGTTGCCCCTGTTGCGCTGTTGATCACACGCACTTCAGAGACACCGCCAGCATTAACCGCGATCACCAGTTGTGTCCCGGAAGGTGCGACGTCGAAGCTTTCCACGTCCCAATTGGTGTCCGCGGTCAGAACGGTCTTATCGCCGCTGGCAATCTCATAGCGGACGAGATTTCTAAACTCGCTGCCTTCGTTCGATGTGTAATAAACAAAGTCTCCGTCGGGAGAGAACGCTGCCTCGCCGTAAGCAATCGTCTCGTCGCTTGGGTTGATGGGTGTTGATTCGCCGGTGGCAAGGTCAAGCAAGGCCAGCTCGCCCTCGGAAATGGAGACATATTTCCGAATGACGGCGGTGGTTCCGCTTGCATTGATGTTTGTCGGCCACCAGGCGCCTTGGCCTTCAAAGATGGTCTGGCGACTTTGCGTATCATCGGGATCTGAAACGGCAACGCCATAATTCCCCGTATCACCAAGAGGCACACTCCATACCAAGGTGTTGCCATCGGGCGAGATCACAATGTCATCGTTGCGAATGTCGGGATCGGTCAGCAGGGTTTCTTCGCCGCTCGCAAGATCATAGAGGTAGATCTGATATTGCTCGTTGCCGCCGATGTCCTTTTGGAAAATGATTTGATTGCGGCCGGGCCGTGTGAACACCGTTGAAACGGGTTCTTGGTGATATGTAAGTTGCTGCCGCATGCCCAAAGGATCGCTTACCAAATGCACCTGCGTGGTTTCGGCAAAACGCGTTGCGATTAACATGCCGCCATCTGGGGCCCAATCAGCAAATGTCGCGGGCCGCGTATTTTGATATTGCGCAATGCGAGCGCTCACCGATTCTGGAATTTCGGGGATTTGTTCCATGATTAAGTTGCCGCGTTCAATCCGCTCGGCAGTTACGGTTTCGATTTGTGCGGCAAGCGGTGCAATGGATAGAGCGAGTGCGGTAACAACGACAAAAGGCTTCATGAAACATCTCCCTGGCGCGCATTTATATTTGCGTCAAGCGGCGCGCGGGGGGGAGTTTGGCTGCTGGAGGCACGCGGAACAAGCCCCTAACACGGGGCTTTGATCGCACTGCATTTTTTTGTGCGAAGCGCTTTAGCCTAGGCAATCCGCTGCGAAGGTCAGTGCGGTATGGACTGTTTTTTCCAGCGCTGCATCATTTTCGGCAAGGGCGGGGTTGATCTCGGCGATATCGAGTGCGGCAACCCGGCCCGTTTCGCGCAAGCGCACGGCCAGGGCGGCCAAATCGCCCTCATCAAGACCGGCAGAGACCAGTGAGCCCGTAGCCGGCGCCACCAACGGGTCGGCGGCATCCACGTCAAAGCTCACGTGCAGGGGATATTTCCCTTCAGGGTCAATATGCTCAAGCACTTGGTCGATCACCGCTGTCATGCCGAAGGTTTTCACGTCTTCTGAGGAGAAACATTGAATGCTGCGGTCATCAATGAAAGTTGCTTCGGCGGGGTCGAGATCGCGCACACCGATAAAGCCCAGCTGATTGGGGCGTAGGCGCGCGCCCACAAACCCAATGCCGGGCATTTCCCGCTCACCAAAAAGACCCAAGTGAGCGGCCAGGGGCATGCCGTGAAGGCTACCGGATTGAGATGTGTTTGGCGTATTGATATCGCCATGGGCATCAATGAAGATAACCCGCAGATCCGGATGAACACGCAACATGCCTTCAAGGGTTGAAAGGGCAATGGAATGATCCCCGCCCAGGGTCAAAGGTCGGTGGCCGCCGCGCGCGAGACGCTCAACATCATCGGCAAGTTGCGACAACGCGGGCATCAACCCTAAGTCTTGTTCGGACACGTCAGCGCCAGCAGCGGCTTCCATATTCAGCCCCCGGAGCAATTCACGAGATGCCGCCGACCAAAGGGCGTCGGGACCACGGTCAACGCCGTTCTTGCGCTGGCCACCGGAAATGCGCGCCAATAAAGGCGAGACCGAAAGGTTCGTCAGGTTCATTGCAAGGGCGTCGTTACGCGTCACCGATGTCATGTCCATTGCCATCTCTTTTTCTATCTCGTCGCCGCTTGGGCGGGAATGCATTCACCTTCCAGTTCACCGATTACAGCGCGGAATTCATCAATTGCCCAATTAAGGGCTTCTTCAGAAATGATCAGCGGCGGCGCAAGGCGCACCACCGTGTTGTGGGTTTCCTTTGAAAGGATGCCGCGCGCCATCAGCCGTTCGCATACTGTGCGAGCTGCGCAGTATTGTGGGTCAATCTCAACACCGATCCAAAGCCCTTTGCCGCGCACATCGCAGATCAGCGGGCTATTGATGCCTTGCATGGCACGTTTGAGTACGCCGCCCAGCTTGGCGCTGCGATCGGTGAGGGCTTCATCTTCAAGTACGTTCAAGGCTTCTAGCCCCACGGCGGCGGCCAGGGGATTGCCGCCAAAGGTTGAGCCATGACTGCCGGGGCCGAACATGGCCATTACTTCGTCCGTTGAAACGAACGCGGAAACCGGCAACAGCCCACCGCCAAGTGCCTTGCCAAGGATCAGACCGTCCGGCGTTATGCCTTCATAATTGTGAGCGAACAATTTCCCGGTGCGGCCCAGGCCGGTTTGAATTTCATCAAGGATCAGCAGCACGTTTTGTTCTGTACACAGAGCACGAAGATCTTTGAGCCATCCGGTCGGGGGTTCGATAATGCCAGCTTCCCCTTGCAAGGGTTCAATCATCACCGCCGCTGTGTTGGGGCCGATGGCGGCGCGCATGGCGTCGATATCGCCAAAGGGCACAGACACAAAGCCCGGCGTGAAGGGACCAAAATCGGCTTTGTATTCATCTTCGGTGGAAAAGCCGACGATGGTGGTGGTGCGACCATGGAAGTTTCCGTTCGCGACGATGATCTCGGCCCTGTTGGCGGCAATGCCTCTGACGCGATAACCCCAGCGCCGCGCGGCTTTAATGGCGGTCTCAACCGCTTCCGCGCCGGTGTTCATGGGCAGCGCTTTGTCCAGGCCAGTGATCGCGCACAGTTTTTCAAGGAACGGGCCCAAGGGTTCCGCGTGGAAGGCGCGGGAAACGATGGCGAGCTTGCCTGCTTGTTCTTTCAGCACCTGCACCAGGCGGGGATGGCTGTGGCCGTGACTTACCGCGGAATAGGCACTCATCATGTCGAGGTATTTGTTGCCGTCCACGTCCCACAGCCAGGCCCCTTCCCCCCGGTCGAGCACCACAGGCAGGGGCAGGTAGTTTTCGGCGCCGAAACGATTTTCCAGCTCCATGTGGGATTTGTTGGTCATTGGGCGGTTCCTCAAGAATGTCTCTTGAGAAAATATGGGGGAAAACCGCTAAAATCGGCTCGCGAATTTGGGCCCTTCCACGGGATTCGGAGCGGTATCAAGAGTGCCTTACCGAAGAATCATCGGTCCATGGCGAAGAACCTTCGAAATGGCGCTTTGGCGAATCTGCGGAGGCAACGGGGACAAGGAGACTTAAAGGGGTATGCCCTGGAAGGGCTGGACGGTGCGCATAGCCACATGGCTGACCACCTGCGCCACTCCCAAGTCAGGGTTGTCGATGAGCCCTTCGGTGAGGGCCTGATAGCTCTCAATGTCTTTCGCCACAAAGCGGATGAGATAATCCCACTGGCCCGACAACTCAAAACATTCAGAAACTTCCGGGAGCGACTTGAGGTGGGCTTCGAAAGCCTTTTGGCCCTGACGGCCGTGGCGTTCCAAGGTGACAAGGGCAAAGACGGTGAGCGGGCGACCCAGAAGTTCCGGTTTCAGTGTCGCGCGGTAGCCGGTGATATAGCCTTCTTTTTCTAACCGCCGCACCCGCGCATGGCAGGCAGAGGCCGAAAGCCCGACCCGGTCGGCAAGCTTTTGATTGGTCAGACGACCCTCCACCTGGAGCGCCGCGAGGATTTTAAGATCGATGGCGTCAATCACTTGCCGCTGTTCCTTCGTTGGCAATACGAATTCCGAATCGCCTGACTTGATATCACGAAACAGCCCGAATGTTAGTTCTTGGGCATTGTTGCTCAGAAACAACTTGATTGGCTGCGAATACCCAGTAAGAGGGCGTGCATATTCGGGGGGCGCTCAGCAGAGTGCCACGCCTCGCAGCGGGAGACGAAGCTTATGGCAGGAAACAATCCCTTCACCAGCCTTTTCGGCCGGTCACCGTTTAAGCCCATGCAAGAACATATGCGCACGGTCAATCAATGCGCTGTTGAGACCGCAAACCTGTTCGAAGCTTTGTGCAATGGTGAGCAAGATCAGGTCAAAGAAGTTCAGCAACGAATTTTCAAACTTGAAAGTGAAGCTGACACCATCAAGAATCAGCTTCGTGCTCACCTTCCCAAAAGCCTTTTCATGCCGGTCGACCGACGAGATCTTCTAGAGGTTCTGGACCTGCAAGATGAGATTGCAGACATCGCCCAGGATATCGCCGGGCTTTTAGTCGAGCGGGAAATGCAAGTGATGGAGGGTATGCAAGAACCCCTCATGAATTTGGTGCGGCGCTGCATTGATGCGTGCGAACTTGCAACGCGAATAATCGAGCGGCTCGACGAATTGGTAGAGACCGGGTTTCGCGGGCCTGAGTCCGATGCCGTCATTTTAATGGTGGACCAGCTCAATAAGATCGAAACCGATACCGATCGCTTGGGTTTAGAGCTGGCCCGCAGCCTGTTCGCACAAGAAGAGAACATGAATCCGGTTTCGGTGATGATGTGGTACGACCTCATCAGCATGATCGGTCAGCTTGCCGACTACGCCGAAAAAGTTGGTAATCGTTTGCGCCTCATGCTCGCGCGCTGAGTATTTTCAAAGGAACGCTTGAATGGAAATCATCGCGGAGTACGGCACAGTCTTCATCATAATTGCCATCGTCTTCGGTCTGTATATGACCTGGGGGATTGGGGCAAACGATGTTGCAAATGTCATGGGCACCTCCGTCGGTTCGGGGGCAATCACGGTCACGACGGCGATTATCATTGCGGCAATTTTCGAGTTTGCCGGGGCGGCGCTTGCCGGTGGTCACGTAACCCAAACGATCCGTAAGGGGATCATTGATGCGGGGGCGTTGGAGGGAACACCAGAGATCCTGATATTGGGGATGCTTGCTTCATTGTTGGCTGCCGCCATATGGTTGATGGTTGCGTCCTGGCGCGGTTGGCCAGTTTCAACAACACATTCCATCGTGGGTGCCATTGTCGGGTTTGCGCTTGCGGCCATCGGGCTTGAAGCCGTGGACTGGCAAAAAATCAGCCAGATCGTAGCAAGCTGGGTTGTCTCGCCGGTGCTCGGCGGCATGGTTTCCTTCGCACTTATGATCAGCATTCGCCAGTTGATTTTGAACACACCAAACCCCTTTGCTGCCGCCCAACGTTGGGGCCCGATCTATATCTTCCTGGTGGGGTTCATCATCTCATTGGTAACGATTTTCAAAGGGCTCAAACATCTTGATATCGAGCTTAGTATTTCGGCGAGTTTTGGCATCGCGGCGCTTTTCGGTCTAGCAACTGCAGCAATCGGCTATGCCCTCATACGGCGGGTCAAGGTGGATCGAGAGGCTGACCGAGATTTTCACTATGCCAGCGTTGAGCGCGTCTTTGTTCCGATGATGATCTTTACCGCTTGCGGCATGGCCTTTGCCCATGGGTCAAATGACGTTGCCAATGGTGTTGGTCCTGTCGTGGCTGTTTGGGGATTGGTTCAGTCAGGCGGCGAAGTCGCGCAACAATCCGCCGTACCGTTGTGGATACTCGTTGGCGGCGGCATCGGCATTGTGATTGGTCTTTGGACCTATGGCTACCGCGTGATGCGGACCGTGGGCACCAAGATTACCGAGCTCACACCGACCCGTGGGTTCTGCGCTACCATGGCGGCAGCCGTTGTCGTGGTGCTGGCATCACGCACCGGTATGCCCGTTTCCACGACGCATATCGCCGTTGGTGGCGTGATTGGTGTTGGCATGGCGCGGGGCATTGGGGCGCTCGATCTGCGCGTCATCGGCGGCATCATCATGTCGTGGATCACAACGCTACCGATTGCTGGCGCCCTGTCCGCCTTCATCTACTTTATTCTCCGCATGATCTTCATCGGATAAGCGTAGCCAAAGGGCGATGCGGTGCATGATGCCGCCGCAAGCAACGGCACTCTTAGGGTTTAATTTTTTCGGCCCGATTGAGATATCTTCGCGCGGGCTCGGGTACAAACTCAAGCGGTATGGCGCGGCCATCTTTGACGACCATGGCGCCAAACCTGTGCACATAGGCGGAATAGATCACGTGGTGCCCCTTGATGCCTCCGGCATTCCACCACAAGGTTTCATCCACTGATAAAGGCGTGTGGCCAACAATGATGGGCGCCTTTTTCGGCAAGCCCAACGTTTCGCGAAAGCGTTTCACGCTTCCCCTAAAATAGCCCGCAGGGCGATTGCTTTGCCGCAACCGGTTCCAGATAACCTCGTGCTTGATCCCTGGATAACGCTCAATATTGACCAGCATCTTGCGATCAACGCGAGATCTTACCGGGGCGCCGTGACAGGCAGCAAATCCGTTTCCTTGCAAAATGTAAGCGAGCGATTCAAATAGCTTGCCAATCTCATCGGCGTAGGCGTTCCCACGTCGCTTCTCAAGGTGTTTGCGCAAAAGAAGCCCCTGCGGCACGCCGCTCTTGCCCACAGTGTAGGAAAACGTTTCGTGATTGCCGCGGATGTAGAAAACATTTTTGGGGAACCGAAGTTTCAGCATACAGAAGAAATCGAGCATGAAGAGCGTGGGTTCCATTTCTTCGATCTCGCCGGGTTCTTCGGAATGAACCATGTCGCCCAGGAAGACGAGGCAGGCCTTGCCGCTTTCCAATTGGCTCAGCATCCCGCCCTCGGTCAAAAGGCGCAGAACATTGTCAACTTGCGCGTGGGTATCACCCAGAAGAACCGTGGTCATATCGTCCGGCAGCTTAATGATACCGCCCGGCTGTCCCTTGTCATCAAGCTCCCGATAGGCCTCATCCGCAATGATCGCGTTGACCTTTTGGATTGTCGCAAGCGCCTCATCTGTTTCATAGGGCTCCGGCGGTCGGCCCAAAACGGAGGGAAGGCGCATCAGGTTTTCGTGCCGCGCGACCCAGACGGCGCGGGGAAGCCGCAAAGTCGAAATGGTTGTTGCATGATCGTGGTCTAGGGGCTGCAGAGTCAATTCGCCCCGCCGGTTTGAAACGCGAATATGACGTTCTGCTACCGAATCATTAAAGCCAAAGAAGCTACGAAAACGGCCTCGGCCATTGCCGAGGATGATGGATTTCCCAGCGCCCAACCAGGCAAAGCGGGGCACATCATCATAAAATTCAGAGCCGGGATGGATGATCCAATTGCGATCTCCGGTCTCGGGCTCGCCGGTGGATGGGCGGTCGGGATGAAATTCAACGGCAACACCGCCAAGACGCATTTGAAAAGGTTGGGTGTCCCATGCAATACGGCAAGGACCATTGAGCGCCTTGGTTTCTCTCGTTGGGCGGATCAGTTGCCCGTCGCGCGCGCGCCGAACGGCGGTGTCAATTCGTTCTATCAGCGAGGGTTTTGGTGGTGAAATATGTGGCGGCGCCTTTCGGCATTCGATGATTTTCATCGGCGGGCCGTTGCGCTGTGTTCGCACATAAACGTTCATACCCGAAAGCCAAAGGTACCAGGCAATTGTTCGATAGAAATCAATTTGTGCACGGACGAGATCGAGCGTAATACCCTCGTCATGGGGAAAGAGGCCGGTCTTTGCCCGCTTCTGCCGGTCGGCAAAAATGTTTTCGGCGGGCGGCAGAATGAAGTCGAAAGTGTATCGCTTGCGCCAGTCGACGCCTAAGAGCCAGCGTTTGGTCGGTGGAATGGAGATCCGCCCAAACTCCATTTCAAGCCTATCGAAGTGTTGCTTCCACTCGTCGTCGATGACGGAAAGCGATTCGCGGTGGTCTTTGAACGGGGCCCCCAAATGAATTTCGCGCGGACGAAAGGTCAGCGCCCGCATGAGCCACCAATGCGACAAGGTTAAATCAATGTAGGCCTCATAAGGCCAACCCCGCATTTTGGCGACCAAGGTGCTTTTCCCCGCGCCGGGTGGGCCGGTAATAAGGAATTGCCGAAACTTCGTTTCCTTGGGGAACTGAACGCCATGGATCAGCTGCAGGTCCGCGATCGGCGCAAGGATCATGTCTTCGGCAGAAATCATACCTTCGCCCTAAACCAAAACGGAGCGGTGAACAATCAGTTCCCGCTCCGTCTGTTTTCTGTATCGCCGATGGGTGGCTTCGATGTCAGGTCTTTTGACGGGTGCGATCCCGGCGCGCTTGCGCGGGTTGAAATGCCATGCGCGCATGGCCTTCGCAATAAGGTTCGCCCTGCAGCGAGGGCCGCCCGCAAAAGCGGAAGTCCGGCTGCGTCGGATCGCCAATGGGCCACTTGCACATGCTGTCGGTCACCGTCATCACCGTGGCATAATCGCCGTTGGCCAGCACCACAGGCTCTTCTACCACGACCGGTTTGGTCATCACGGGCTTGGCCTGCGGCTTGGGCATGGTGATGCGCTTGGGCCGGTCAGACCGCGAAGGTGAGCCGCGACCTGAAAGCCCCAGCCTGTGCACCTTGCCGATTACCGCATTCCGGGTCACGCCGCCCAGTTGCCGCGCGATTTGGCTCGCGCTTAGGCCCTCGGCCCATAATTTCTTGAGTTCTTCGACCCGATCGTCGGTCCAGCTCATGACCGTACCCCTCCTATTTTGTATCTTTTCCCGTGGACTGGAGGGCACGAAATGCCCGGAAAACCTGACCTTTTCCCCTGACGCGCGGATATATAGTGTCCGCTCAAGCTCCAACCGCAAGATATAGTATCAAGAGACTCACCCGAATCAAGATGCTTGGTAAATATTTATTAAGATCCCCACATCTTGTGGTTCGATTGTGGAGTGATTCGGCGAATCGCACGGATTGATTCTGTTTGCCAGAAAGGCATTTCACCCCTTAGGGTGCGCTGCATCATCTCTATGAGGACGGCAATGACCACCGAATACCCCGCCTGGGGCGAACGGCGCTTCGGGCGCTTTAATACGCTCGGTACCTGGACGCTCTACAAAAAAGAAGTGCTGCGGTTCATGAAAGTGATCACGCAGACCATTCTTGCGCCTGTGGTCGTCTCGCTGCTGTTTTTGTTCATTTTCACCGTGGCGCTGGCCGGATCGCGGCCTGACATCAACGGCGTGCCCTTTGCCGCCTTTATGGCGCCGGGCCTGATTATGATGCAGGTGATTCAGAACTCCTTTGCAAATACAGCCTCATCTCTTTTGGTGTCCAAAATCCAAGGCAATATTGTTGATTTTCTGATGCCGCCGCTTTCACCGGGTGAGTTGACGCTTGCTTTTGCTGGGGGCGGCGCAACGCGCGGCGTTTTCGTTGCCATTGTCTCTTGGCTGGTTATGTCGCCGTTTGCACCCTTGGGCGTCACGCACTTTTGGGCGATCCTCGTTTTCGCGGTGGGCGCGTCGCTGATGCTTTCCTTCATCGGCATTTTGGCTGGCATGTGGGCTGAAAAATTTGACCACATGGCGACGGTGAGCAACTTTATCATCATGCCCGCGGCGCTTTTGTCGGGAACGTTTTATTCCGTCACCATGTTGCCGCCGCTTTGGGAGCAGGTGAGCCATTATAATCCCGTCTTCTATCTGATTGATGGCTTCCGCTATGGCTTCATCGGCCAGGCGGACAGCAACCTTGCCATTGGCGTTACCATGCTCATTGTGGTGAACCTTGTGCTCGGCTTTTGCTGCCATGCCCTGTTCCGAAGCGGCTATCGATTAAAGGCGTAAGAAGTTCATCCAAAAGGACTGACTTTTTTTGAGCGCCGCCAGCTATTCCAAGCCCGGCGGCGTTCGTCATCAGGGAATTGAGAACCATGGACCCCGTACTGCCCACCTATGCGCGTCAACCGCTTTCCTTTGAGCGCGGCGAGGGCGTGTGGCTTTTCACCAAAGATGGTGACCGCTATCTTGATTTTGCTGGCGGCATCGCGGTGACCGTGGCGGGGCATGCCAACCCGCATCTTATTGATGCGCTCAAGACCCAGGCCGATAAGCTTTGGCATACCTCAAACCTTTATCGCATCGAAGGGCAGGAACGGCTGGCCGAACGGTTGGTCGCTGCCACCTTTGCCGACACAGTGTTCTTTACAAATTCTGGGGCCGAGGCATTGGAAGGCGCGATCAAAATGACGCGGCGCTATCACTACGGCCAAGGCGCGCCCGAACGTTGGCGGCTCATTTCCTTTGAAGGGGCGTTTCATGGCCGCACTCTGGCGACCATTTCCGCCGCGGGTCAGGAAAAGCTACTGAAGGGGTTTGGCCCGGCGGTCGAAGGGTTTGACCACGTTCCTTTCGGGGATCTCGATGCAGTGCGCGCAGCTATTGGGCCAGAGACGGCGGGCATCTTGCTGGAACCTGTGCAAGGGGAAGGTGGTATCCGTGCCTTTTCACCGGCTCAAATGCGCGAACTACGGGAAATTGCCGACGAAGCGGGGATCCTTTTGATCCTCGATGAAGTGCAATGCGGCATGGGCCGCACCGGAAAATTATTCGCGCACGAATGGGCGGGCATCGCCCCCGATATTTTAGCGGCAGCCAAAGGCATTGGCGGCGGCTTTCCCATGGGCGCCCTTTTGGCGTCTGAGAAAGCGGCAAGCGCGATGACCGCCGGCAGCCATGGTTCCACCTACGGCGGCAATCCGCTTGCCATGGCGGTGGGCAATGCGGTGCTCGACATTGTTCTGGCCGATGGGTTTTTGGATCACGTGCGGCAGATGGCGAGCCAAATGCGCCAAGGTCTTGAGGGCTTGAAAGATTCGCACCCCGACGTGATCGAAGAGGTGCGCGGTGTTGGGCTGATGATGGGGATCAAACTCCGACGAAGCCAGCCCGCCGCATTGATTGACGCGTTACGCGCGGAACGCATGCTGGCGGTGGGCGCCGGGGACAATGTCTTAAGACTGCTTCCCCCGCTCGTTGTGAATGAACAAGAGATTTCCGAGGCGCTCGCGAAACTGGAAAAAGCCTGCGCGGCCCTCGACCAAAAAGAGACAGACAAATGACAACTCAACCAAAACACTTTCTCGACCTTGCCGATATTCCGGCCGAAGACCTGCGGGCCATGATCGAAGTGGCCAAGACATGGAAGGCGGCCCGGGCGGGATTGGACAAAGGGGTGCCGGATGCCGATCCGATCCTTGACGGCAAAATCCTCGCGCTTGTGTTCGAACAGGTTTCCACCCGGACGCGCGTTTCCTTCGACGTTGGCATGCGGCAACTGGGCGGCACGACCATGTATTTGACGGGCTCCGAGCTTCAACTTGGGCGCGGTGAAGCCGTCGCCGATACGGGCAAGGTTTTGTCGCGCTATGTGGACGCGATCACCATCCGGACGCTCAGCCATGATTACCTCACGGACCTTGCAAACAACTCCACCGTGCCGGTGATTAACAGCCTGACCAAGCGCAGCCACCCGTGCCAGCTCATGGCTGACATTATGACGTTTGAAGAAACCAAAGGGCCCATTGAAGGCGCAACAATTGCCTGGACCGGCGACGCCAACAACAATGTGGCAACGTCGTGGATCCATGCGGCGGGCAAGTTCAACTTCAAAATGCGCGTCGCATTCGCCAATGGCTATGGTCCCGATAATGAGATCGTTGCCTGGGCACGCGACAACGGCGTGGACCTGGAATTGACGTCCGATCCTGTCGCCGCCGTGACGGGGGTTGATGCGGTCGTGACTGACACCTGGGTATCGCTCGGCGATGAAGAAGATGTCTTTGCGCGGCACCGGCGGCTCGCCCCCTATCAGGTGACCGACGATTTGATGGCCAAGGCCAAGGGCGATGCCATCTTCATGCACTGTTTGCCCGCTCACCGCGGTGAGGAAATGACAGCCTCTGTCATCGACGGCAATCAATCCGTGGTGTGGGACGAGGCGGAAAATCGCCTTCATGCGCAAAAGGCAGTACTCGCCTGGTGCTTTGACAAACTGCCCAAGGCATAAAGCAGCATCAATGACCGAGGCACCCCGCCATATAAACACCCATGACGACCATGTGCTCCCATTCCAAGTGGAAAAGACGGGGGTGCGTGGGCGCATGGTGCGTCTTGGGGATCTTGTAAATGACATTCTGACGCGCCACGATTATCCCGCGCCGGTCAGCCGTTTGTTGGGCGAAGCACTGGCGCTGGCCGCACTGCTGGGCGAAGCGCTTAAGTTTGATGGTACACTGACGATCCAGGCCCAAGGGGATGGTCCGGTGGCGCTGTTGGTGACAACCTTTACCTCCCCCGGCGCCATGCGCGGTTACGCGCAAGTGGACGAAAAGATGTATGCGGCGCTGGAAGCCGCAGAAGATGAGCTTTCCACCGGCACGCTTTTGGGTAAGGGCCATCTGGCGCTAACGATTGATCCCGGCGGCGACATGGACCGTTATCAAGGCATCGTTGCATTGCACGGCACCAGCCTTACCGAGGCGGCTCACGAATATTTCCGCCAATCAGAACAAATCGCGACATCGATCAAACTTGCCGTGGGGCAGATCGCCAGCGCGGGCGAGCGCCCTGTCTGGCGCGCGGGCGGGATTATGATCCAGCATCTTGCGGCCGATGGCGGCATTCAGGATGAACAGGAACGCGAAGCGCGAATTCAGGCCGGTGAGATCGAAGAAGTTCTGACCGAAAGAGGTGAAAATGTGGAAGAAGCGTGGAACCGCGCTGCAATTCTGCTGGGGACCACGGAAGACCACGAATTGCTTGATCCCATGGTTGCGCCTGAACAGCTTTTGTTCCGGCTCTATCACGAAGATGGCGTGCGCGTTTACGAGCCGCGCGCATTGAGCCGCGTTTGTCGTTGCTCGCAGGATCGCTCGCAAGGCATCCTGCGCAGCTTTCCCATTGAAGACCTGCGTGAGATGGCCGAAGACGGCAGGCTTTCAGTCAAATGCGAGTTTTGTAACGAGGTCTATGATTTCGATGCGGAAACGCTGGACCCGCTTTAGCGGCTCAGTTCTTAACCGCAGAGTTCATCAATCAGTTTCTCAAAAAACGCCACACTCTGATCTACTTGATCAAGGGTGATAAACTCGTTCGGCTTGTGAGCCTCGGTAATTGATCCCGGCCCGCAGATGACGGAGGGAACGCCCGCGATCTGAAACATGCCGGCTTCGGCGGCATAAGAAACGGTCTCGGTCCGGTTGGCGCCGGTAAGTTTTAGCGCCAGTTCTTCAGCGGGGGATATCCCTTGCGCTTGCAGCCCCGGCACCGCGACAAGGTCTTCGGTTACAATGCTGCCTTCACCGCCGCCCTGTTTTAGAAGGCGCGGCAGGACGATGTTGTCCACATGGCTTTGAAACTCACTGATGATGCAATCCTGATCCACGTGCGGAAGGGGCCGATATTCCCAATCGAACTGGCATTCGCGCGGAATGATATTGGTGGCTGTGCCGCCTTCGATCACACCGATCGACAACGTTGTGAAAGCTGGGTCGAACTGCCCCGAGGCATCCCCTAAGTCCTCCATCTGACGGCCAAGTTCCATGAGGTGGTTGATCAATTCAACTGAGAACAGGATGGCGCTGGCGCCGTTTTCCGGAAGGCTGGAATGGCTTTCCTTGCCTTCAACAGTGGTGCGGAAGGCGCGAATGCCCTTGTTCCCGTTCACCACTTTCATGTTGGTAGGTTCGCCAATGATGGCGCAGCGCGGCGTGGGGATGGCCTCGCCTAATCCTTCGATCATGCCGCCCACCCCGGTGCAGCCCACTTCTTCGTCATAGGAGAGGGCAAAATGGATCGGCACATTAAGACCACGCTCTAAAAATTCGGGAACAAGCGACAGCGCGATTGCCGAGAAGCTTTTCATGTCGCACGTGCCGCGCCCATAAAGTTTGCCGTCTTTTTCAGTCAGCGCCCACGGATCGGTGACCCAAGGCTGGCCATCAACGGGCACCACGTCGGTATGTCCTGAAAGAATGATCCCGCCTTCGATGTTGGGCCCAATAGAAGCGAGCAAGTTCGCTTTGGTTTTATCGTCGTTATAAAACCGCGTGCATCTGGCGCCGTTCTCATCGAGATAGTGCTCAACGAAATCAATCAGTTCGAGATTGGAATTGCGGCTGGTGGTGTCAAAGGAAATCAGCTTCGCGATCATTTCGCGCGGCGTGTAGGTGGCGGGCATCGCGTATCTCCGACAGGGGTTTACTGGCGCCAGAAACTGGGCAGGAATAAAACCAGAACCGTAAATAGCTCAAGTCGGCCCAGAAGCATACCGGCGGCTAAGATCCACTTGGCGCTGTCGGGCAGGCTTGCAAATGATCCTGCCGGCCCAACCACCGGCCCCAGGCCGGGCCCCACATTGGCAAGGGCTGTTCCTGCTGCGGACCAGGCGGTCAATGAATCGAGCCCCACCAAAGAAAGCATGATCGCCATCAAGGCAAAGAGGGATAGGAACAGGAACAAAAAGCTCAAGACGGAGGAGATTACTTCGGGCGGGACCGGGCGGCGATTGTAACGCGCGGTAAAAACCCCGTGCGGATGGACAATACGCTGGACGTGGGTGCGCGCGGCGGCTTCGATCACTTGAAAGCGGAAAATTTTTATGCCGCAACTTGTCGATCCGGCGCAACCGCCTATGAAAATGGTGAAGAAAAAGACGCCTACGGAAAACGTGCCCCAAGCGTGATAATCAGCTGTGGCGTAGCCCGTTCCGGTTAGGATCGAAACACCGTTGAAAATCGCCGCGCGAAACGCCGTCTCGCCCGTGTAAAGACCACTAATGATGAGATAGGTCATCAAGACCGCGGTAATCAGCGCCGCGACAAAAAAGAACCCTTTGACCTGCGCATCACGAAAAATCGCCCAAGGTTTGCCCGGTAAGTTTTGCAGATAAAGGGCAAAGGGCAGACTTGCCAAGATCATGAACAACACCGACGTGTACTGAATACCCTGCGTCTCCCAACGGCCAATAGAAAGATCAGACGTGGAAAAGCCGCCGGTGGCAATAGTGGTCATGGAATGCGCAACGGCATGGGCAAAGGGCATGCCAAAAGTCCAGTAGGACGCGGCGCAGATCGCCGTCAGCCCCACATAAAGCGCCACAATGGAGCCAACGATGGCTTGCGCGCGGGGCAGGATTTTTTCCGAGGTATCAGAGGATTCAAGGCGGAAGATCTGCATCCCGCCGATCCGCAGCATAGGCAAAACCGCAATTGCCATAACGATGATCCCGACCCCGCCAAGCCATTGGAGGAGCGCGCGCCAGGCGAGAATTCCCGGCGGCGCGTTATCGAGCCCTACAATGACGGTAGAACCCGTTGTCGTTAGGCCCGACATGGATTCAAAAAACGCATCGGTGTAGCTAAGCTGAACGCTGGGCGAAAGCGCAAAGGGGATGGCGGCAAACATCACCAGTGCAACCCAAGAAAAAGTTGTCAGCAAAAACGCCTGCTGCATGGTCAGGTTGCCGCTATAGCCCCGGTTGGCGAGCCACAGGGATATGCCAATGAAGATGGTGGCCGCACTGCTAGTGGCAAAGACCTGCCAATCGCGATTGCCCACGGAAATATCGATGGCCGCAGGCAGCATCATGGCAATGCCGAGGGTGGTCAGCAAAATGCCAATGACAAGAAGGATTGGCCTGGGACTGGGCACGGCGTCTCGCGAGTTGTGTCTCTCGTGCCAGATTGGATGGTCGGTAACAATCTGACCCCTAAGCGCTACCCTTATGGGCTCCGGGCGTCAATTGCGCGGCTTTTCAAAAGCAATGCGGCTCAGTTCACCGTGCGATTGGCGTAGGGGCTATCGAGGGAAAAGGGCGGGATGGTGACATCCAGCAGCGTGCCTTCTTCGGTGGTCACCTGGTAGACCCCGCCCATGATGCCCGAAGGCGTATTGAGCGGTGCGCCGGAAGTATATTCAAACCGATCCCCGGGGCCGAGCACAGGCTGTTCGCCAACCACCCCTTCGCCGTGGACTTCTTGGGTGCGGCCATCGGAATCGACAATCCGCCAAAGCCGATTGCGGACCTGAACGGTATTGCCGCCCTGATTTTCGATCACAACTTTATAGGACCAGACATAGTAGCCGTCTTCTGGCGCCGATTGGTCTTCTAGATATAGCGGCTCAACACTCACACGGATGGAATGGGTTGTTGCGTCGTACATACGCCAAACTCCGAACACTTGTGTCGTCACTCGCGGAACCGCAAACGACACCCCTCAAACTTGCTTTGCCCATGATGGGCATGGTAGCGCTTATCGTCTAGTGATTCTGCGCAACGCTTTATGCTTTACGAAGCGCCTGGTTAAGATCATCGATCAGGTCGTCGACGTCTTCCAGACCGACCGACAGGCGCAATGTTCCGGCCCCAATTCCCAATTCAGCGCGGGCATCTTCGGTTAATCGCTGATGGGTTGTGGTGGCGGGGTGCGTGATCAGGCTTTTTGCATCCCCCAGGTTGTTTGAGATTGAAATGATCCCCAAGGCATTGGCCGCCCGGAAGGCGGCTTCCTTGCTGCCCTTAACGTCAAAGGCAATGATGTTGCCGCCCGCCGACATTTGTTTCATGGCAAGCGCGTGTTGCGGGTGATCTTTGCGCCCAGGATAAAGCACGCGGGTGACTTTAGGGTTATCGGCCAGCGCATCGGCGATTGATGCCGCGCCCTGGCAATGCGCATTCATACGCATCTCAAGGGTCTCAAGGCTTTTGAGCATGACCCAGGCATTAAACGGGCTAATAGAAGGGCCGGTTTGCCGAATGAACTGATGCAGGTGGTCGTTTAAAAAATCTTCCTTGCACAGAACCACCCCGCCCAGGCAGCGGCCTTGGCCATCGATATGTTTGGTCGCGGAATAAACCACCACGTCGGCGCCCATATCCATGGGGCGCTGAAGCACTGGCGTGGCAAAGACGTTATCCACAATCAGCCGCGCGCCGGTTTCGTGTGCCAGTTCAGCCACTGCCGCAATGTCGATCACTTCCAGCGCCGGATTGGATGGGGACTCGAGGAAAAACGTTTTGGTCTCTGGCCGCACGGCAGCCTTCCACGCGGCCATGTCGCGGCCATCCACAAGGGTCGATGCGATGCCGAGGCGCGGCAGCAAGTCCTCAATCACATAACGGCACCCACCAAAAAGGGCGCGGGAGGCAAGGACATGGTCCCCCGCCTTGAGGTGACAAAGAAGCGATGCGGTCACCGCCGCCATGCCGGATGCCGTGGCGCGGGCGCACGCCGCGCCTTCCAATGCGGCAATGCGCTGTTCAAACATGGTGACGGTGGGATTGCCGTAGCGGGAATAGATGTAGCCTTCGTCCTCGCCGGTAAATCGGGCGGCGGCCTGTTCGGCGCTGTCGTAGACATAGCCCGAAGTGAGAAAGAGCGCTTCGCTGGTTTCCCCAAAGGGGCTGCGCGTGGTGCCGCCGTGAACGGCCAGGGTCTGGGGGCGCCAGGATGTGGGATCGGAACTCATGGGTCTTGCTTTCGGGCAAAAGGGCGGGTTCCGAATCGTGCAATGGTCAGCGCCAAAGCCGCAAGGGGTGTCAGGGGCTTTTTCGCGGGAATCTTGTCACATGAGGGCGTTGATCCCCTTCCTAAAGCTTTAGCCCCTTCTCCCCCCGTGATAAGGAAGCCATCCCATGTCCACCATGACCCTCGATACTGATGCGGATGAGCAAGTGAACGAGCAAACCGATATCGCCTTTGAGGGCCCCGGCGTTCTGCCGGTGCAAGACCTCAAGGAATTGATCAAGACCGGCGCCTTGTCCGCGCAAGGTCCGATCACCAATGCCCAGCTTCAGCCCGCGAGCATCGATCTACGCCTGGGGTCCAAAGCCTATCGCATCCGCGCGAGCTTTCTGCCCGGGCCCCGCCGCACGGTGGAGGACCGCCTCAAAGATGTGGTGATGCATGAAATTGATCTCACCAGCGGCGCAGTGCTGGAAATGGGTTGCGTCTACCTTGTGCCGTTGATGGAACGGACGGCCTTGCCCAAAACTGTATCGGGCCTTGCCAATCCGAAAAGCTCAACGGGCCGCATTGATGTCTTCACGCGGCTCATCACCGATTTCGCCAGCAGCTTTGATCAGGTTGAAGCGGGCTATGACGGCCCTCTATACGCCGAGATCAGCCCCAAGACATTCAGTGTGCTTGTGCGCGCGGGCAGCCGGCTCAATCAACTGCGCCTGCGTGCGGGCAGTGCTGTTTTGAACGATCAAGCGCTGCTTGAGCTCCATAAAAAGGTGGGGCTTGTGGATGGGGACGCGGACATCGATCACGGCATCGCAGTGTCAGTAGACCTGACCGCAGACCCGGCCACGGGTTTTGTGGGTTATCGGGCCAAACGCCACGCCAGCGTTATCGATGTGGACAAACCCGGCGCCTATGACGCAACCGAATTTTGGGAACCCATCTCAGCGCGCAAGGATGCAACGCTGATCCTGGACCCCGATGAGTTTTATATCCTCGCGAGCCGCGAAGCGGTGCACGTGCCGCCTGAATTTGCCGCGGAGATGGTGCCGTTTAATCCGCTGGTGGGTGAATTTCGCGTTCACTATGCAGGGTTCTTTGATCCCGGTTTCGGACATGTTGCGGCAGGGGGTTCGGGCAGCCGTGCCGTTTTGGAAGTGCGCAGCCATGATGTGCCCTTCATCATAGAAGACGGTCAGGTGGTGGGGCGGCTGGTTTATGAACCGCTGACCCAAGTGCCGGACTTTGTCTATGGCACTGATATCGGCTCGCACTACCAGCGCCAGGGCCTGAAGCTGTCCAAGCACTTCAAGCTCGACTGACGCGTCGTTAAGATTAATTCTCCGTACACCAATTAAGCACCGTGCCGCATTGAGATGCCGGGCTTTGGCGCGGGTATTGCAAACCAGGGATGAGCGCGCACCTATTCAGCACAGAGGCGCGCAGCCCTTGCAAGGGAAGAGGGCGAAGTCATGGGTAAAAAAAGAGCGCCCAATGAGCGCTCTTCATGGTGGGGTAGGGCGAGCGCATCAGTGCTCGCCCTTTCCTTTTCTGCTTACATGCCGATCAAGTGCTTGGAGGCGAGCATGCCCCACAGCATCGGGAATGACAGCAGCGTATTGGTGCGGCTGAACAGCATGGCCGTACGGCCCGCCTTGGCTTTGGCGTCAGCATCTGCATCCACGATACCCAGCGCCTTTTTCTGATTTGGCCAGATTACAAACCAGACGTTGAACGCCATGATCAGGCCCAGCCACATGCCGATGCCGATCCAGGTGGTATGGAGACTGCCTTGGCCCCAGCCAAGCATCAGCGCATCCCAGATAAAGCCTTGCCGCCAGGCTGAGAAGAGCCCGAAGAGCACGGTGAACGCGGCCGCCCAACGGAACCAGAACAGGGCCGCGGGCGCGATGTGTTTGCCGATGGCCGGTTTTTGGTCATCGGGGATTTTCGGCATAGTCGGGATTTGTACAAAGTTGAAATAGTACAAAAGCCCGATCCACAAGATGCCCGAGAAAACGTGCAAAAAGCGGATGAGTAAATTGAGGTCAAAACTTTCCATGTGTCAGTCCCTCCTCAACCTGCAATCAGTGGTGCAACGAACCAGAGGATCACGGTCATGACCACGCCGGCGGCCACCGTGAATCTGAGATCGGTTAGAATTACGTCCATTTGGATTCTCCCCCTCGTGGAGTGCCCCTTATTTATCAGGGCAGTTAGATACGCTTTGCCGCGGCAGCCATGAGTTTCAGCCTCGCCGCCGAGGTCAACGTGATTCGCCATGATGTCATGTGATTCGGAATAACCCTCTGAAGGCTATGGAAAATTGGCCGCGAGCCGAGGTGTGCCAATGAAGCGGCTTTGTACGCCGGAGTTGCCAATGAAGTGGACGGTCGAGGTTCAGCAGATCAGAAGTCCGCCATAAAGAGCGCGAAGTAGACGGCGAACAAGGTGCCGGTGCCGAGCGTTCCCGCCCACTGCAGCCAAAGCGGCCTGCCGAACCCCGCCGCGACGAGGCAGAGCACGTTCAATATAACGATAACATTTGCGCCAGCGAACCCTTCCAGCATCAGGTTGGCCGCGAAGGCAAATGTCATCGCAAAGATCCACAGCCCGAGATAGCGTTTGCGGTTCACGTCATGAAATGCGCCAAGGTCCATGCCTCTATCGGGGATCTTGTCCGGAACGGCGAGAGCGGCAACGAGATAGAGCAGCGTCGCCATGGTGACCCAAAATCCGACCATCCAGATATTCCAATCCGTCTCAAGCCGCAGTTGCCAGACCGAGATCCAGAAATCGATAAACAACAGCAGGATGAAGATGATCCAGACACCGTGGAGCCACGACCATTGAATGTCCTTGGCGTGGATAAGACGCGCAATCCCGTTCAACAAATGCGCAAGTCCTAAGGAGATAATGAGCGAAAGAAGGATAAGGACGTGTTCTGATGCGGTCATAAGGCGTCTTCTTGGCAAATTGGCGAATCAGCGCAGCTTCATTATAGCGGACTGTCGCGGCTGCCACCTAAGGCGCTCGCTTGCTGTTGATCCACCCGCCGTTATGAATTTCTAAATGTTGGATATATCAGTGTAATGATGGTTGGGAAGATAAAGCCCCTAAGGTATGAAAGCGGGAAGGCATTTTCAAACCCATCAAGAACACTTGTTTCCCACAGCAACAGGTATCGCGTGGCAACTAGAGCTGTAATGCTGGCCCACATTCCGAACAAAGCCAAGCGCCTCCAAGGCGCTCCCCTGACGCCGAGGACAACAAGGGACAAGCTAGCGGCGATGGCCAATCGTATGAACGACTGCGCGTCAATTAAGGCCGCATGATTTCCGATCTCTGCGCCCCAATAAAGATCATACACTTTAGAGACGTGGTAGAAAATGAGCAGGCCCGAAAGAGTTAGAATTACCGCAACTCTTGTTTTGAAAAATCTGGCCTCGGGCAAAACGGAAAACGGCATCGTGGTTCCTCAGTGGCGATGATTGAGTCATAGCCGTGCATTCATCTGGACTGCACGCCTTGCCTCTATTGATGAGCCAGACAGGCTGTTTGGATGCATTGAGGGTGTTGATTTTAATTTTCGTCGTTCGCCTCATCGTCCCCATCACTTTCGCTCGGTGGTAGGACGGCCCGCTCAAAAGTTCCAATGGGAAACTGGCTCGACCGGTCGCGAACCTGACGTGCTTCACGTTGGGATAGTCGTGGAACGATGCTGGGTTCCGATTGCTCGCTGCCCGATGAATTTGCGAACCTATCTTCCGCTGACCCCGTCCCGGCGCTTCCGGTTGATGCAGAAACATCTTCTCCTTGATCGGAGGTGGTTGCGGGGCTCTCGGAGGCTACCAGTCGCGCGATTTCCTCCCGACAGTTCTCCCAAGGGCGTTCTTCGCAATGCTCCGTCATGGCATCTAATTGTGCCTGGGTATAGGCAACAAGGTTAGAGCTGCCCATGCCGCAAAATAAAATCAAGGACAGTATCATCCAATGTCGCATCACAGCGTTCTCCAACAAGGGTAGCGTTGTTTGGCCGGATCTTAGCCTCTCGAAGGCTTCATGACTAATCACCGAGGATACTGCCGCAATCACACGCGAGATCTTGCATTGCAATCTTCTGGACCCGCCCGCCAATTTCAGGCATATCTCTGCGCTTCAGGCGGGTGTAGCTCAGTGGTAGAGCATCAGCTTCCCAAGCTGAGGGCCGTGGGTTCGATCCCCATCACCCGCTCCAATTTTGAGGTCGGTCTTAGATCATGTCACTTGAGCGACAATTCAGAAGTTACGCCCATACCGCCAAGGCCTTCACGCGGCTTTATCGGCCTTCCATGTGGGAACCCGAAGCGCACATGTTGCCCTATCTGTTGCAGCCAACGGACATCTGTTGGCAAATTGGCGCGAGCGATGGGCAATATACTTACATCCTAGCCAAAGCGGTGCCCGAGGGCGAAGTGATCGCTTTTGAACCATCGAGTTTCACTTACCGCATCATGGAACGGCTGGTTGCTATGACGCGGCTCAAAAATGTCGACATGCAACATAAGGCAGTAAGCAACGCCCCTGGCGAATTGCAACTTACAGTGCCGGTGAAACGATCCGGGCGGCTTGGGCATTCGTTTTCATTTGTCACACGCAAAGGCGAAAGCGACGACGCCATCAGCGCCATGATGGCGGGAAAAACCAAATACGAATCCGAGATCGTTGAAGCTGTAACCCTCGACGGATTTGCTGCGCAGACCAGCAAAACTAAATGCGATTTTCTACGCTGCGATGTGGAAGGGGCGGAATCTTTGGTCCTTGCGGGTGCGAAAGAAATGATCGCACGCGAGAAGCCGACAATTATGATTGAAATTCACCCTGCCTTTATCGAACGCCGCTTTGGCACCACCGGCGAGGCGGTGCGCGATGGCTTGCTTGATCAGGGCTATCGCATGTTCCACATGGGCGCTGATGGCAAAGCTGTTTCCAGTACCGACTTGGTGCATGGAGAATTTGGTGACTATTTCTTCTGCCACGCCGATCGCGCAGCGCACTTGCCCGCTGGTCCCTTTAAAGACGCGCTTGGCGGTTGAGACCTCCTATTTTGGACATCCACCTGACAAGTTTTCCGCAAAGTGCCCGTGATGCGAAGGGTACGCTGGTTGCGATCGATGTGTTCCGCGCCTTCACCACGGCGGCGTATGCTTTTGCCTCTGGGGCAAGCGAGATCATTATGGTCAAAGAATTGGACGAAGCGCTTGGCCTTAAAGCTTCTGGCCGCGTCGAGCTGACGGTTGGTGAGCGCCGCGGAATTAAACCTAACGGGTTTGATTTTGGCAATTCCCCCACGGCCATGAACGAGGCGCGTTTAAGCGGTGCGCGCATTGCACAAACCACGACGAATGGCACAGCTTGTCTCGCCGCCGCGCGGACGGGCGCTCCAATGTTTGCGGCCGCCCTGGTCAATGCACGGGCAACAGGCATTGCCTTGCGCGGGACGGATCAGGCAACAATTCTTGCCGCCGGGCGCAATGGTAAGACCCGCGCCGATGAGGATGAACTTTGCGCGCTCCAAATACGGTCGGTGGCGCTTGATGAACCTTATGACGAAGAGGCGCTTAAGGATTTGCTTTTGCGCTGGTTTGGGACCGAAACGTTTTTAAGCGCGCGCGAGCAATACGGCTCTCGAACTGACTGGCTTCTGGCGCTGGAATTAGACAAATTCGATTTTGCCATCAAAGTGACGCAGGAAGATAGTTTGTTGGTTGCGCGTGCCGCGTAGTCTGATAAAAACCCGCCAACAACAAAGCGCACAGGGAGGGGCGGGAGGCCATGGGGCGTATTCCTTTTGACTTGCCGGAACATGACGCAAAGCCGCGCGCACGGGGGCTTACCAACGCCCTGGATGCGGGGCTTGGCCTTGCCGAAATCAAAGATGCACTGGCGATCTGCGGCGCCTACACCGATGTTGTGAAACTCGGCTGGGGTACGGCGCACTTAACGCCCAACCTTGAAGAAAAGCTGGCGCTCTATAAATCCTTCGATGTGCTCACCTCGCCGGGCGGGCTGATGTTTGAATTGAGCTATTGGCAAAACAAGATGTCTGACTACGAAGCGATTATGCGCGATGTGGGTTTTTCATTGGTGGAAGTGTCAAATGGCTCGCTTCCCATCCCTGAACTTGAAAAATGTCGTGAGGTGGAACGATTGGCCGGTGCGGGCTTTAAGGTTTTATCCGAGGTTGGCAGCAAGGATGCAGACTTCACTATGGAACCCAAAGCGTGGGTCGCAGCCATCAAAAGCGACATTGAAGCGGGCGCCTGGAAGGTCATTGTCGAAGGCCGCGCGGATGCAAGTGCTGGCATTTATGGCGCCGACGGCAAAGTGCGCGGCGATGCAGTCGATGCAATTCTAAATTCCGGCATCGATCCCGATCAATTGGTGTTTGAAGCGCCGTTTAAGCCGCAGATGATCTATTTCGTAACGCGGCTGGGTCCCAATGTGAATATCGGCAACGTGCCCCTGCATGAAGTGTTGAACTTGGAGACCCTCAGGTTGGGACTGCGCGGGCATACGGTGGAACATTTTCACGCGCCGGGTCACGAAAGCGCCCACGAGCCAACAAAAGCCGATTAGGATAAAGGCGATCAGGGTCGTCTGCCGCGCCCTTGGCCCACTTCGAACCCTGAAAGGGAAAACAGGTGGACCAGCATGATAATTGCGACGACACCGGCTAAGATCATCACCAAGTTCCAGTTGATCAGCCGAGGCGTGCCCGGCTCGTAAGGTTGGTTAGCCTTATAGCGCGCGAACCCCCCCAAGCCCAGGGCCCCGGCCATGATCAACAATGTTGTAATAAGCCCCATCTACGCCTCTCACAGAAATCGATGTGCATAATTTAGAGCGCAAAACTGCTCCCGTCTACACCGTCATTCTTAACCATTGAAACACGTGCGGCCGACTGGATGTCTCGAGCTTGCTTGTGGGTCCATGGAAATCTGTGTACTCTTTCTGTGCTGAACATTTTTTTATGCGCATGCCGATTGGGGGCGTGTTGCGGCCCGGATACGGCCACAATTCCAGCTCAATCTGCATACGAAATGAATTGGAGGCCGAGCAATCGCTCGGAGGACCTAGACAGAGGAGCAAACCCGTGATCGCCGTACGGCGCGCCAGAGAAAGTGACAGTGCCGAGATGGGCCGCATTTATGTGGATGCTTGGCAAGACACCTATCCCGGGCTGCTGCCTGATCGCGGATTACTTGCCATGTCTTCGGCCCGCCACGGGGCGCATTGGGCTCAGGTCATTTCCAAACAAACAGCCAAAGAAGCCTTTTTGGTCGCAACGCACGAAAGCTATGGGGTCATCGGTCTTGCCAATGCAGGGCCCTCAAAAACACGCGACCTGCCTTTTGGGGCAGAGGTCTTCACCTTGTATGTGGATCCGAACCATCAGCGCCTGGGCGCTGGTCGATTGCTTTTGGAAAACCTCTTTGGCGCCATGCGTCAGGCCGGTCAACGCTCGGCTCTGATCTGGGCGCTTGATGGCAATCCGGCACGCACGTTCTATGAAAATCTTGGCGGGGCAGAGATTGCGCGGCGGACGCGCATCACCTTTGGAGAGCCGCACGAGGAAATCGCCTTCGGTTGGCCCGACCTTGTTTTGGCTGACGGTGCCCGCGCAGCGGAAAGTTAATCTTTCAACATTTTTGGGGTGATATAGTCAGTGAACGCACCATTGCGGCGTGCAACCTGGTGCCATGTCTCCGCATCGAAACGGAAAACTGCCAAAGCAGCGGTAGGAAATTTTGGAGGTCCGTCGTCCGCCGCAAGGGCCACCGCAAGATCCTCCAGCCCGGGATTATGTCCGATCACCAGCAAGGCGCTCGCGGCCGGGTTGGCACCGTGGATCGTCTCTAAGATTTCTTCGTCGGAAGCAAGATAAAGCCCGGGATCAAAAACAGTAGGTATGTCAGGCCCCAACACATCGAGCATATGGCGGCAGGTTTCTTGCGTGCGACGCGCACTGGAACACAAAACAAGGTCGGGGATGAAGCCGCGAGCTTTCATCTCAGCGGCCATGCGGGGGGCATCTTCGTTGCCACGCGAGTTTAGCGCCCGGTCCCGATCTTCGAAGGTCGGACTGTCGTTCGCCGCTTTCGCGTGGCGCATCAGGTAAATAATCTTCATGGCTTGCCGCACACGTCCTTCACATCTTCCAGCGACCCGTGGGCAGACTGGTCTGTTTTGGCCCATTTGATCAAGCGCCGAAGTGTGACGCTTTGATTGTTTGGTCAGGTCGCGCGAACCGGCGTAGTATCGACCTATGGAACTTCTTATTGATGGACCCGACGACGCACCTTTTACAATTGTATTCGCCCATGGGGCGGGTGTGGGAATGGATGCGCCTTTCATGACCACTTTTGCAGCGGCCCTCGCGGCCCAGGGCAATCGCGTCGTTCGGTTTGAGTTTCCCTATATGGCCCAACGTCGCAAGGATGGAACACGGCGTCCCCCGGACAAGCCGCCTGTTTTGTTTGAGACGTTTCTGTCTGCAATCCGCGAAGCGGGCGCGCCGCCCGAACGAGTGGTTCTTGCCGGCAAAAGCATGGGCGGGCGCTTTGCGACCATGATGGCCGATCAGATACGCATCGCCGCCGTTCTGGTCTATGGCTATCCCTTCCATCCGCCGGGCAAGCCTGAAAAACTGCGTACCGAACACCTTGCGGGCTTACAAACACCAACACTTATTTGCCAAGGAACGCGCGATCCCTTTGGCACCAAGGACGAAGTTGCGGGATTTGAGCTCGCGCCAGCAATTGAGCTTTGCTGGCTCGAAGATGGCGATCACGGATTTAAACCGCGCAAGGCAAGCGGATTGACCGAGCAGGGGAACTGGATGGGTGCAATTGAGGCTTCGGCGGGATTTCTTGAGCGAGTGGCCGCGCGGCGCTAACTACAAGGTCATGTGACGCGCGCGCGCCGACCATTCAATGGCACCAGAATGAAGACGGCTAAGCGCCAGCGTGTCGCGGATGACCTCAAGCACGCGCAGCTCTTCTTGGTCTACCGATTCATCGGCAGCGGCAACTTCCACGGCGCAGGCATAAGCGGTTTCATAAAGCCGCTCGGGCAGGCTTTCGCACACGATGTCCACCACCGATTGCACGCCATCTACGGAATTTGCCAGCACATCGCCACATTCCTCGGCTACGGAGACCAGATGTTCAGCATCGAACCCATGGAACACGGGGAACTTCCGCACAATCTCGCCAATGGTTAGCAATTCGGCATCGGTCATATCGGCATCAGCAGCCGAGACCAAAACCATCAGATAAATAAGTGCCTTTTGAGGGGTGACGTCTTGGCTCATAGGTTTTCCGTTTTTCGTTGTGTGATCAGCCGCCGCGGACCATAAGCGACCGTCCGGCCAAGGGCAAGGTAGATCACTTTTGCAGAAAGTCACCTGTCGCGCCAATGGCTTCGGCCAGCCCCAGGCGCTCAACCTCAACCCCTTTGGGGAAGGCGTTCAAAAGCCGCGTGGGGGTCCGGCTATCGAGCATGACAAAGACACCGCGGTCGTCTTCGTGGCGGATTAGCCGGCCATAGGCCTGTTTGAGCCTGAGCCGTGTGATGAGGTCGTCGTAGATGCGGGTGCCAAATTTTTCCCGCCGGGCTCGGTGCAAAATATCCGGCCGGGGCCAGGGCACCCGATCAAATACGATAAGCCGCAGGGATGACCCGGGCACATCAATCCCGTCCCGCACGGCATCGGTGCCGAGCAGGCAGGCGTGTTCTTCGTTTCGGAAAATGTCCACCAGGGTCCCGGTGTCCATGGCGTCCACATGTTGCGCAAAAAGGGGCAGCCCGGCGGCCTCCAACGGTTCGGCAATCCGCTCATGGACCGCGCGCAGCCGATGGATTGCAGTGAACAGCCCCAAGGCCCCGCCGCCTGCCGCTTTGAACAATTCGCGAAACGCAGCGGAGACCTGATCGGCATCGTCACGCCCAATATCGTTGACGATCAGAATTTTGGTATTGCCCACATAGTCAAACGGCGAGGCAAAACTCGCGCGCTTCACCGCCCCGGCCAGATGCGCCGTGCCGGTGCGCACTTCAGCGCTTTGCCAGTCGTCGTCGGCGGCTTCTTCGTCTTCGGACGTGTCGCGCAAAGTGGCTGAGGTTATGAACACCCCTTGGGCGCGTTCAAGCACCGTGCGTGCCAGGGGCTCGCTGGGATCGACCCAATGGCGGTGCATGCCCACATCAAATAAGCGCCCGCGCCGGTTTTCCATGGCGAACCAATCAACAAAGGCTTCCGGTGGCGGCGCGGAGAGGGACTGCAGCATGCCACGCCAGGCAGGCAAAGTTAGCGCGGCGCGCCGTTCCAGCCCCCGCGCGGCAGCTTCAATCCGCACCCGGATGGTGGTCTCAAGGTCTTTGGCTTCTTCATCCAAGCGCTCGCGCAGGCCCTTGGCGAGCTGAAGCAGAGGCGTTGCTAAGTTGCCAAGAGCGACTTCAAGTTCCACGCCCGCATCTCCAATCCCCTCACCCAAGGGGCGGACGTCGGTCTCCCAACTTTGAACGCCGCTGAACTTTCGCTCCATGCGCGCGGTGATTTGCGCGCGGACAGCTGACAGGAAATTTTCCGTTGCCCCTTGGGGGGCGCCGTCCTGGGCCCGCGTGGTCCAGCCTTCACCGGGAAGGGCGCGCGCAGCCCGCACCGCCTGCTGCAGCAATTTTTCTAAATCAGCGTCGGCGCCGGTGAGGTCCCCAATGCGGTCGATGAGACCGCGCGCGCGGGAGCCGCGCCGTCCCTCCGGCCCCCGAATCCAACGGCGAAGTTCGCTCGCCTCAAGTCCGGTGAGGTGAGATGAATAGGCTGCATCCGCCGCATTAAACAGGTGATGGCCCTCATCGAAAAACAAAAAGCGCTGCCGCTCAGTACTGTCTTCCTGGGCATTTGCAGATGATGGCTCTAACGCCATGTCGAGGGCAGATTGGGTCAGCACCAAAGCATGGTTCGCCACCACGATACGCGCCCGCCGAGCCTTGCGCACCGATTTCTCAATCACACAACGGCGGTAATGCGGGCAGGCAGAATAAATGCATTCCCCTCGCCGGTCCGTCAGTTGATGCTCAAGGCCGGTTTCCAGCCACGCCGGGTAATCGCCGCCAACCATATCGCCGTCGCGGCTGGCCAGCGCCCATCTGGCAATAATGCCAGTTTCGATCTGTCCCATGCCGCCCAGCCCTGTCATGGCCCGGGTGGCAACGTCCTGATAATTCAAAAGGCAGAGATAGTTTTCACGGCCCTTTCGGATTACGGTCCAGCGCGCTTTTTCCTCCGGGTCCGGATAAACGCGGGAAAGTTCCTGATCGAGTTGGCGCTGCAGGTTCTTGGTAAAAGTGGCAATCCAGATGCCGGGGCCGTTCTTTTCCCCCCACACGCTTATGGGTGCCAGATAACCAAGTGTCTTGCCCAACCCGGTGCCTGCCTCTGCCAAGGTAACGTTTGCATGTTCCGCGGTGTCCTTGGGTGCTAGTGCGGCGGCGGCCAATGTGGCGTATTCCGATTGCGCTTGGCGGCGCTGACCTGCGGACCCGATGATCGTTTCAAGGCGGGCTTCGGTTTCGACATCACCTATGAGCGCGGTTCCGGAGGGCGGTTCTGGTGCGCGTTCTTCCCACTCGGGCAAGCGGTGCCAGATATCAAATCCTGAACTGCGCTCGCGCGTCCCGGGATCCAATGGCCCGCGCGGGACTGCGCCAAGCGCTGCCTCGACAGCGGGACCCCAGGCCCACCCTGCCTTGGTTAGGGTGGGCGCCAGGCTTGCGGCATGTTCTGGATGCGGCACCTCTGCCGATTGAAGTGCCTCGAGCAAGCGGGCCGCGATAATGTGCAAGAACGCCGCTTCCTCAGCCACATCTTCCGGGGCGGCAAGACCTAAAACCCGCGCCAACCCCGAAGGGGTCGGCACGCAAGCGCGTGCGGGGAAGGTGAAGGCAAAAAGCTCAAGAATATCGAACAGATCACTACGGCGTGCAGGCCGCCGCAGACCCAGCCGCCGCGCGGTGAAGCCCGCATGGCAAACCAGCACGGGTTCTTTTTCAAGAAGCTGAGTGGCGAGTTGCCGATCCAGATCGTCCACCTCGCCGGTGTCGAGCGCGGCAACACATTTGCCTGCCTTGGCGACCAGGGCGCGGATCGGTTTGGAGGATGCGGAATGCGAATCGGGCGGGCTGACCATAACGGCTAGCCTAACACTTCATATAAGGGGTGGTCAGGCGCTTTTGAGCTGTTCGACGATTTCCCCAGCACCGGCAATGGCGTCTGTGACGCTGGATATTTCCAGTGTTATGTCGCCCATACTATCAGCCCGTGCAACCTCGTTGAGCCGGCGCGCGGCATCGGCCAATGCCACGAACCCCAGGCTCGCCGCTGCGCCCGCAAGGTTTTGTGCCCGGGCACGCACTTCGCCCGCATCCCCTTGCATGGCCGCTATCTTCAACCTCTGCTCGGTGTCGGCAACGTCGACTGAAAAGGCCTCGATTAGTTCGCTTACGGTTCTAGTCCCCAATGTGCTGAGTAGTTCCCCAAGTTGACGGGAATCAAAGCGCGGGTCGTCGTCTTTGATACGGCGCGGGTGATACGGCGCGAAGATGTGGTCTTCAATCGCCTTGCTCAAGTGGTCTGGTGTGACCGGTTTGGGCAGGACACCGTCGAAATGGTTGCCATATTCTGCGGGAACGCGCGATGGCCCGGCGCCCTGAATATCGGCCATGGTAATATCAGCGGTCAGCGCAATAATCGGTAACTCTGCCGCGGGCCCGCGCATTTCGCGGATTGCGATGGCCGCCTCGATGCCCGACAACTTTGGCATGCGGATGTCCATCAGGATCAGATCTGGCAGCGGCGTGCGGTCATTTACGGCCTTGCGGACCCAAGCCACCGTTTCAGCTCCGTCACAGGTGCGAACGATTGTGTGTCCCGCTCGCCCGAGCAAAGCCTCGGCGACTTTGGCGTTCAGGTCATTGTCTTCGGCAAGTAGAATAAAGCGGCTTGTGTTTTGGCCTGGCGCAGTAGCGGTCGTTGCGATCTCTTGAACCGCGGGCGTTTGAGACCCTTCCGCCGCGGGCAAGGAAAACCAGAAAGTGCTGCCGTCGCCGCGCGCGCTCACAACACCGATTTCACCGCCCATCAAATCCATTAGGCGTTTGGAAATGGCGAGCCCCAGGCCGCTGCCGCCATATCTTCGTGTGGTGGTTTGATCAGCCTGACGGAAAGGTTGAAACAGCTGGGGAAGCACATTGGCTGAAATGCCAATGCCCGTGTCTTTCACCGCAACAATTACGTGTCCGGGCGCGACGTTTGCCCCCGCGCCTTTTGGCAGCATCGGCGAGCCGGAATCGGCGATGATCACGGTCACTTCGCCTGAATCGGTGAACTTGATGGCGTTCCCAATAAGATTGAGCAGGACCTGGCGAACGCGATGGGCGTCCCCTTTTGCCATGGTCACTTTGGATGTGTCGGTGCAAACCTCGACGTTTAGATTCTTCTGCCGTGCGCCTGGTGTCAAAAGTTTCACAACGCTTTCCGCCGTGCTCTGAACATTGAAGGGTTCTGGCGCCACATCCAGCCGCCCGGCTTCGAGCTTGGAGAGATCCAAAATGTCGTTGAGGACTGTATTGAGCATCTCGCCAGATTCGACAATCACCCCGAGCTGATCTTCTTGTTCATTGTTGAGACTGGAATTTTGAAGAATGCGCGCCATGCCCAGAATGCCATTTAGGGGCGTCCGCACTTCGTGGCTCATGGTGGCAAGGAATTCTGACTTTGCGCGGTTCGCCGCTTCGGCAACCTCTTTGGCTTTTTCCGCGATGCGGCGCTCTTCAGAGATTGAGTCGACAAGGGCTTCATTTTGAAAGCTCAATGCAAATGTATCGAGCTGCGATGTCTTAAGCGTTTTGCCCCACTGAAACAGGCCCGTCGCGAACAACAGGCCAAAAGCGGTCATCAGAAACCCGAAAGAGGTTCCGGTTATCAACAATGATGCAGCAAGTGGAACCCCTGCAGGCAGAAGGAAAGCAAGCTTGGCAGGCCGGTGAAGCGCACGTGTAATGATGCTCGAGGCACAAACGCCTAGGACAACAAGGCTAACGATCGCCTGATTTGCCAAGTCCGCGCGGTCGAACCACGCCACCGCACCAAGCCCCCATGCAAGGCCGGTACATAGGGATGCGAGGGTAAACTGGCGCGCCCAGAATTCAGGATTGTCCTTTCGCGACTCAGTCTTCAAAAACTCCATCTGCAGGCTGTGATACCAGGTCCAGGCGGCGCAATAGAGCGCCAGCGCGGCCCAGGGCATGGCGCTGTTAAAGCCCGCGATAATCCAGGTCGTAACGAAAAAGGCAATGACAGGCTTCAGGCCAGAGGTGCGATCCATTCCATAAAGCAGCTCAACCTGATCGGCTTTCAGGCGGCGAATGGTCTCGTCAGGAAGGACAACAGCGCTCGGTGCCGCGTCGGCGGCACCTTCCGAAGTTGTAACCAAGGGCGAAAGCTCAATGGTACTTGCCCACTTACTCAGTGCGTCAAACATTGTCCCGATTGCCATCCCAACCCCGAAAGGCTGCGACAAGATTGACGCAACCCAGCGGCAACCCTAGCTTTCGTGTCCAAAGATCGCGTAAATGCGTCAGTAAGACTTTGTTAGCCATAACGAGACCCCCATGACCGACCCACAGCTTTACGATATTGCCCAATCCAGCAAGGCCTGGCCTTTTGAAGAGGCGCGGAAACTCGTTGAACGGATCGAGCGTAAGGGCGGTGATGCGCCCGTGATCTTTCAGACGGGATACGGCCCTTCCGGCCTGCCGCACATGGGAACTTTTGGCGAAGTTGTGCGCACCTCCATGGTGCGGAACGCCTTTGAGACATTGAGTGACCGCCCAACGCGGCTTGTATGTTTTTCCGATGACATGGACGGTCTGCGCAAAGTGCCAGGAAATGTCCCCAATCCGGAAATGCTTGAGCAGCACCTCAACCGGTCATTGACGGAAGTCCCTGATCCCTTTGGCACCCACGAAAGTTTTGCCCATCACAACAACGCTCGCCTGCAAGCTTTCTTGGATCAGTTCGGGTTTGATTATGAATTTCTGAGCGCGACCGAGTGTTATAAGTCGGGCCAATTCAATGACGCGTTGCTGCGGGTGCTACAGGTCTATGACAAGGTCATGGATATCGTGCTGCCAACCCTGGGCGAGGAACGTCGCGCGACCTATAGCCCGTTTTTGCCCGTCCATCCCGAAAGCGGTGTCGTGCAACAGGTTTCGGTACTTGAATGCAATGTGGACAAGGGCACCATCCGGTATCGCACTGATGATGGTGAGGAACTGGAAACCCCTGTCACCGACGGCCATTGCAAGATGCAATGGAAGGCCGATTGGGCGCTTCGCTGGTTTGCGCTGGGTATTGACTATGAAATGGCGGGCAAGGATCTAATTGAGTCCGTCAAACTGTCTTCGCGCATCGTCAAGGCAATGGGCGGCCTGCCGCCGGAGGGGTTTAATTTCGAACTCTTCCTGGACGAACATGGCGCACGGATTTCAAAGTCAAAGGGAAACGAATCGATCTCGGTGGACGATTGGCTGCGATATGCGCCGGATGAAAGCCTGTCCTATTACATGTTTCAAAAGCCCCGGCAGGCCAAGCGGCTTTATTTCGATGTGATCCCCAAGGCAGTCGATGAGTATGTGACGTTTCTCGACAAATACCCTGAACAGGAAGGCAAGGATCGGCTCTCCAATCCAGTCTGGCACATCCACAATGGTAAGCCGCCAGCGGAATACATTCCGGTGAGCTTTAATCTGTTGCTGAACCTTGTGAGTGCCAGTAATGCCGAGGACCGGGACATTCTGTGGGGTTTTATCAATCGCTATGACCCAGAAGCGAATGCGGAAAACCACCCCTTCCTTGATCGCTTAGTGGGCTATGCCATCAATTATTACCACGACTTTGTTAAGCCCCATAAGACGTATCGTCAGCCTACGGATCAAGAACGTGAAGCGCTGACTGACCTTAAAGCAAAACTTGAAGGCCTTTTGGCGAGCGATACGAAAATCAGCGGCGAAGCAATTCAGACGGTAGTTTATGAAGTGGGCAAGACCCACGAATTTGAACCGTTACGCGCCTGGTTCTCCGCGCTTTACGAAACCCTTTTGGGGCAAAGCCAAGGCCCACGGTTTGGCTCATTTGTTGAGATTTATGGTCTTGAAGAATCGATCAGCCTTATCGACAAAGCGCTGAAACGCGAGCTTGCAGCTTAGTTCGGACTATTGGCTTGCCCAAAGCACGCGGGCGATCCACGCCACCTCGCCCAGCTCTAGCGTGCGGTTGTCATATTCCGGATTGAGGGAATGCAGTTCAATGCGCCGTGCGGATTGCCGCGCAAGAACCTTCACCATCACTTCGCCTTCGTTGGTTTTGACCACCACCCGGTCGCCGCGGCGCACACTTGAATTGGGTGAGACGACGATGATGTCGCCGTCCCGATAAACGGGTTGCATGGAATCGCCGCTGATTTCTAGCGCATAGGCGTTGTCATCACCGATCTCGGGGAAGGCCACTTCGTCCCAACCAGCGCCGGCTGGAAATCCGCCATCATCGAAAAAGCCCTGGTCGCCTGCCTGGGCAAAACCAATTAGCGGCACATAGCGTGTGGAATAACGGCGAGTGCCGCTTTGGTCCATCAATCCCACAAAGACATCCATGCTGATGCCGGTGGCTTCGAGGATTTTTGCAATGCTCTCGGTCGAGGGCCAACGCAATTTGCCGTTTGAACCGGCGCGCTTGGAGCGGTTAAAGGTGGTGGGGTCCAGCCCCGCCGAGCGGGCCAGGCCTGAGGGTGTGAGCCCGCGTCGGTCGGCGAGCCGGTCAATGGCATTCCAGATCTGCTTGTGCGTCAGCATGGTTCGGCGGTGTCTGAGTTCGGGCGATTCCGGTATTCGTTCCTAACAATAGGAATTATACCTTATCGGGCCTTTGCGTCCAGTCCTAGCGCCGAAGCGTCAAATTCTGTATCCAGACGGGCGATGAAAGCCACTGATTCCGCCCTGATCTACAAAGTATGCGAAACCGCTGACTGGCGCGTTGCCGAGGCGGCGGGCACTTATGGCGGGGCAAAAGTGGACCTTACGGACGGGTTCATCCATTTCTCTACGGCCGGCCAATTGCGCGAGACGGTAAGGCGCTATTTCGCAGAAAACAGCGATTTGATGCTTATCGAGGTAAAGGTGCAAGCGCTCGGCGCCAGGCTGAAATGGGAGCCCTCCCGAGGGGGAGATCTTTTTCCGCATCTTTATGGGGATCTTCCTATGGCGGCGGTAAGCCGGACTTGGGCCTTCCCCCTTGGTGCTGATGGGGCGCGGCAGTTTCCCCAGGAAGTGGAGTTCCCCGATGGTTGACCTTTTTCCTATTGCCCGCGCGGTACTTTTTGCGCTCGATCCTGAAACCGCCCACAAGCTGACGCTCTTTGGACTGAAAACGGGCCTTGCCGGGTCCGATCCGTCTACGGATGATGCCGCGCTTGGGGTAAGCGCCATGGGACTCAACTTTGCCAATCCAGTAGGGCTTGCAGCGGGCTTTGACAAAAATGCCGAAGTGCCGCGCGCCATGTTGCGGCTGGGCATGGGCTCTGCCGAAGTAGGCACGGTGACCCCCCTCCCGCAGCCCGGCAATCCGAAACCGCGTATTTTCCGGCTTACCAAAGACAATGCGGTCATCAATCGGCTTGGGTTTAATAATCAAGGCCTGGGCGTCGCCAAGGCGCGGCTTCAAAACCTACCGCGACGGGGCGGGATCATTGGCGCGAACATTGGCGCGAACAAAGACGCGAGCGACCGCATGTCCGATTATGAAGTGGGCTTGCGTGTTTTATATCCTTATGCGGATTATTTCACGGCCAATATTTCTTCACCGAACACGCCAGGATTGCGCGATCTGCAAACCCGCGGCGCGCTGGAGGAGCTTTTGGGCCGTCTTGTTATCGTGCGCGATGATCTTGTGAAGGGCGGGGCACAGCAAAAGCCATTGGTGCTAAAAATCGCGCCGGACTTAACGCCTGATGATGTGGTTGATATTGCAGAAGTCGTGCTTGCCAGCGGCATCGAAGGAATGATCGTCTCCAACACCACCATCGCCCGGCCCACGGAGCTTATGGGTCCCCATGCGGATCAGGCGGGGGGGCTTTCCGGCAAACCGCTGTTGGGCCCTTCGACGGCGGTGCTGAGGGAAGTGCACCGCCTGACCAGGGGCAAAATTGCCCTCATCGGCGCAGGCGGTGTGCACGATGGCGCAAGCGCTTACGCCAAGATCCGCGCGGGCGCGTCTTTGGTTCAAATTTATACAGCGCTTATTTATCAGGGCCCGTCGCTTATCAGGCGGATCAAAACCGAATTGCTCGCCCATCTGCGAGCTGATGGTTTTTCATGTGTCGCCGATGCCGTCGGCGCAGACGTTCAATAGGAAGGTAGTTATGTCTGTCACTATTTATCACAATCCCCGTTGCTCGAAATCGCGCGCCACATTGGCGCTGCTTGAAGAACGCGGCGTTAGCCCGAATGTGGTCGCCTATCTTGAGACACCGCCCAACGAGGCTGAACTCAATGTCATTTTGCGCGCATTGGGAAAAGAGCCGCGGGATCTGATACGCAAAGGCGAAGAGGCCTACAATGCGCAAGGGCTTGATGATGAAAGTCTGTCCCGCGAGGCGCTGATCAAAGCCATGGTGGAAAACCCGGTCCTGATCGAACGACCTATCGTTGTGAACGGCGCAAAGGCCGCCATAGGGCGCCCCCCGGAAAACGTGCTTGATATTCTCTAAGGGGCTGCAGCTTCGCGGGCGAGGGCCGGATAGCGCAAGCCAAGCGTCACCGCACGCGCCGATAAGAATATAAGGAAGGCGCACCACAGGCCGAGATTGCCAAACAAGGGCGTCAGCACATACCAGGCCGCAATAAAAATCCCGAAGGACATGAGCATGGCATTGCGCATGTCCGGTCCGCGTGTGGCGCCAATAAATATGCCGTCAAACTGAAACGGCCACACCCCGATCAGCGGATAAAAGGCTGCAAAGCCAAGAAACGCCATAGCCGCCGCCCGCACATCTGGTGCGGTGGTCAAGGCTTCGATGGCATAGGGGCCAATGATCCACGTTCCGCCCGCGAGCAATATGGCCGTCCCGAAAGCCCATTGGGTAGATTTGCGCACCGCCTGTCTTAGCCGTGCAGGGTTTTTCGCGCCCACCGCATCACCCACCAAGGCCTCCACCGCAAAGGCAAAGCCGTCGAGGAAGAAGGCGCCAAAACTGATGAACTGAAGCAGGATGAAATTGCCCGCCAAGGGCACATCCCCCATGCGTGCGCTTTCCCAGTTAAAAAGCGCAAATCCACCCAAAAGTGCCAGTGTGCGAATGAATATATCGCGATTGATAGCAATCATCTTGAGCATTGGCGCGGCGGCGCGCAGGCGGGCAAGTTCGATCGTGAGGCCGCGCTTGCGAAATTCCCGCAAAATCAAAAGGCACGCCGCCCCCGCCATGGTCCACTCGGCAATGACCGTGCCATAGGCAACGCCGGCGACGCCCATGTCGAGCCCGACGACAAACCAGATATCCAGCGCGGCATTCAGCCCGTTGAGTAAAACCTGGAGCACAAGCACATAACCGGCGTGTTTGATCCCGATGAACCAACCAAGCGCCGCAAATCCGAACAGCGCCGCGGGCGCCCCCCAAATGCGAATTGTGAAATAGGTCCGCGCGGCATCTTCAACTTCGTCCGTCCCCTGAAAGATTGCGAAGACAACAAAGCTGATAGGCACTTGAAGCACAAAAAGCGAAACGCCAAGCCCGCCTGCGATCAGCGCGGCGCGTCCAATGGTGGACCCAAGCTCGCTATCATCCTGTGCCCCCACCGCTTGGGCTGCGAAGCCCGTCGTTCCCATGCGCAAGAACCCAAAGGCCCAGTAGATGAAGGTCATGATCAAGGCGCCAATAGCGATGGCCCCCAGCATGGCAGCACTGCCTTGTTGACCGATGACGGCGGTATCCACAATGCCCAAAAGCGGCACCGCTGCATTGGCAAGGATAATGGGCCAGGCAATTGCAAAAACCTGGCCATGGGTGATGGGGCCGCGGTCGGTCATTTGGCGGGCGCGTGATCTTGCTTAGCCATCGGACCGGTTCCGCGGCGCCAAAAGAAAGTGCCCATGCAGCGCGGCAACCGGGCGGTCGCGGGTCTCTTGCCAGGCTTCTGCATGCACATTGGCAACGCGGCGGCCCTGTTTGGTGATAAAGGCGCGGGCATAGGTTTCTACTGGTTTGGCTGAGCGCAAATAATCGATATTGATATTGACCGGCTTGGGTAAGTGATCGGACTCTACCTCGCCGATGAGCTGCAATATGGCAGCGGTCTCCAAAAGCGCGCTTACCACACCGCCGTGAAGGGCAGGCAGCATGGGGTTACCCACGTTGTCGTCCTTGAAGGGAAGAACGCAAGTCAGCTCGCCGCCCACTTTGCGCACTTCAATGCCGATGAATTTGGCATAGGGGATGGAGTTGACGAAGGCCTGCAGGCCAGCTTCGGTGCGTAACTTTTCGCGGTCGAGGAAGGTGGTCACTTGCCGCCTCCCGCATCGCCCAAGTCACCTTGCCCCGTGGTGTTGGCGCCGAGCTTTCTGCCTGCGTTGGAACCCAGCATAAAGGCGCCCGTGCAAGTGGCGACGGGATCATCCGGCGTTGTCTCATAAGCCGTGCCGCGTACAAAGGCGATGGTGCGCGTCACCTTGTAACAATGAGCGTGAGCAATGACATCCTTGCCCGGCGTTGCCGCGCGCATGTAATCGATGCGCAAATCCAGCGTGGCAATTGAGGTGAGTTCCTCCATGGCGGCAAAGACCGCAAGTCCTGAAACATTGTCGAGCAAGGACGTCACCGCCCCGCCATGAATAACGCCGGTTTCCGGGTTGCCGACAAATCGGGGGTCATAAGGAAGCTTCACCGTGGCATTGTCGCGTGTCATTTCAATGAGCTTCAGCCCCAGCGCAAGCGCATGGGGCACGCCGTCGATCAGCAAATGCTCGTTCTCATCGCCTAATAGGTTTTTTAGGGGGGGCGGTTCCGGGGTGTTATTCATAGACCGATTGGGCTGTTTCCTGCGGTTTCTGTCAAGGATCTCCCACGGGTCGATCCATCAAGATCAAAATTGACGGATCGTCACTTTCCGCTAGACTCAGGGGCAATGGTATTGATAAAGCCCAGGGAACAATGGGCTCATTTGGGGAGACGCATGAGCGACGTAGAGGTAATATCGGGCAAGCGCGAGCAGACCAAGGTGGCAAACCGCCAGGCGATCCTTGATGCGGCGCGCTCTGTTTTTGCTGAGCTCGGGTATGGTGCAACCACTGTGCGCGACATCATCCGCCGCACCGGGCTCGCCTCGGGAACCTTCTATAATTACTTCCGCTCCAAGGAAGAGGTTTTTCAGGCAATCATGGATGAAAGCGCCCTGCGCATTCGTCCGCGTCTGAAAGAGGAGCGCCTTAAGGCCAAAACCTTCGAAGATTTTTTGCAAGGCATGTTCACGGTCTTCTTTACCTATGTTCTTGAGGACAACCGCGAGTACGAGATGATGCGCGCCAATACGGGCGCTATCCGTGTGCGGATGGATACACCCGAGGTGATCGCCGGGTTCGAGGAACTGCGGGTTGATATTGACGAAGGAATTGAGCGCGGTGTCATCCCGCTGGTGGATGCTGAATATTTAACCGCCGCACTGATCGGCATCGCCTTTGAAATGGCGGACCGGATCGTTAAACGCGATGATCCGGATGCGATTGAGGCGGCGCGCTTTGCCACGCAGCTAATTTTGGCCGGTATCTCCAAGGTTACGTCCAAAAAATGAGCGCTAATGTCCGCGCTCTTATTGTTCGCAAGCTGACAGAGGATCTGTCTGGCTGCGAATACGGCACTATTAGTATGCCAGATCCCAGCCCGGAAGAGGTCCAGGTCAGGCTAAAAGCTGTGGCAATTGGCTTTCCCGATCTCCTCATGACCAGAGGGGGCTATCAGTTTAAGCCAAACCTTCCTTTCACCCCGGGCCATGAAGGGGCGGGGGTCGTTCAGGCGATTGGCCAAAATGTTGAGGGGCTGTCCATTGGCGATACGGTGATTGTGTCTGCCCCCACGGGTCTTTTGGCAGAAGTTGCGAATATCGCCGCCGCCTTGGTGCGGCCGTTGCCAAAGGCGTTAAGCTTTGAAGAAGGCGCGGGGCTGATGTCCGCCTATATGACCGCCTATGTGGCGCTGGTCCGGCGGGGTTATCTGGAAGCTGGCGAGAGCTTGCTTGTTCATGGTGCGGCAGGGGGCGTGGGCCTTGCGGCTGTTGAATTGGGCAAACTTTTGGGCGCGAGGGTTATCGCGGCGGCATCGACTGAAGAAAAACGCGCGCTTGCTCTGAAAAAAGGTGCTGACTCTGTGGTCGATAGCGCGCCGGGCTTCAAAGACGAAGTAAAAGAGCTGACCGGTGGCCTTGGTGCAGATGTCATCTACGATCCGGTGGGCGGTGACGTGTTCGACGAATCCTTGCGTTGTATCGCGTGGGGTGGACGGCTGCTTGTCATTGGGTTTGCGAGCGGCAGGATTAGCCAAATCCCGGCAAACTATCCGCTTATCAAAGGCTTTTCGGTTGTCGGTGTGCGCGCGGGTGAATATGGCCGCCGAGACCCCGAAAAAGGTGCTGAAAATATCGCGCAGATACTATCTATGGCGGGGACGGGGAAATTAAAACCCCACATCGGCGCGCGTTTTCCATTGTCCCGCGCGAAAGAGGCCCTTGAGCTGATGGCGGACCGCGGCGCCCTTGGCCGCATCATTGTTGTTCCTGATACGGATTAAAGATCTTTTTCGAAAAAGACGACGCCTTCGACCGGATTGAAATAGTAAGGCGGGATCTCTTTGAATCCAAGTTTACGGTAAAGCGCCACCGCAGCTTTTAGGCGGGGCAGGGTATCAAGCCGCATGGTGCGAAACCCCAAAGCCTTTGCATCTTCAATCAACCGTTCGGAGAGGCGACGTCCAAGGCCGGTCGCTTTAAAGGCGTCGCGCACAAATAATCGCTTCATCTCGCAGATGCCATCGCCAAGGTCTTTTAGGCCAATGGCGCCCGCCATCGCGCCATCCACGCGGGCGAGCAGGAGATGGCAATAGATCTTGGGAAAGGTTTCCATCTCCTCATCAAAGCCTTGGAAACACAGGTCTTCGCCCAACCAAGCGGCATATTCGAGAAATAATGTTTTGACCGCCGCCACGTCTTTGGTTGAACTGGCTTTGGCAATCGTTTCATTGTTATTTGGAGCGGTTCCCAAGGCTTACCCGCTTATGGAATGAACAGTGCGCGTTGGAAACGGAATGTCGATGCCATTGGCGTCGAATGCTTCCTTAAAAGCTTTGGTAAGATCGAACTTCACCGGCCAATAATTGTCGCCGGTGACCCAAACGCGCACCACAATATCTACGGAACTATCGCCCAAGTTTACGACCCCTTGAAAGGCCTCGGGGTCTTTCAGAATACGGTCATCTTTTGACCAGGTATCTTTTAAGATCGCCATCGCTTGGTTGATGTCAGAGGCATAGGAAATTCCCATGGTGATGTCGCAACGACGCGTGTTGTGTCCGTTGTAGTTTTTGACTGAATCGCCCCAGACAGCGGCATTCGGGATAATGATCTGCACATTATCCGGCGTCGCTAATTCGGTCGTAAAGAGATTTAAACCCTTCACCGTACCGGCGTGCCCGGCTACTTCGATGAACTGCCCAAACCGAAACGGGCGGAAGATCAAAAGCATCACGCCAGAGGCGACATTTGAAAGCGTGCCTTGCAAGGCAAGACCGACGGCAAGGCCAGCAGCGCCGAGGACGGCGATGAAGCTTGTCGTTTCAACACCAAATTTCTGCAGCACCGCCAAAATGGTGATGGCCATGATGGTGTAGCGCGCAAGACTGGCAAGGAACGAGGACAGCATGTCGTCGAAATTTGGCAGGCGGCTCAACTTGCGCTTGATCCAATTGCGCGCCCACCCGGCGATCCAAAACCCGATAATCAGGACCAAAAGGGCACCCAAAATGTTAAGCCCGATTTGGCTGATCGTTGGAATCAGCCAATCCATGAATTCCTGCGTTTGTTCTTCTGTAATTTCCGGCATGGGGGTTCCCTCTAATGGCGAGCGCGATGTGGAAGCGTTGGCATTTCTTACCCTTGATGGGCGGGACCGCCAAGGGGGGAAGGCTCTTTCCTGTGGCCATGGCTCGCCCCTATAGTCTCCCTATGAGTTTGAAAAATCCCGCCGCCACAGACCTCTTACCGCCCACCTTCGCTGATTGGTTCGCCGCGCGTGGCTGGCAACCTCGGTCCCACCAAGTGGAGCTGTTGGAGAAATCGCTGGCGGGGCGGTCATCCTTGCTCATCGCGCCCACTGGCGGCGGCAAAACCCTCGCCGGATTCCTGCCCAGTCTTATGGAGTTAGCGGAACGCGGCCCCCGCAAACCCGGTATGGCGGGCGGCACGCACACGCTTTACATTTCGCCGTTGAAGGCGTTGGCGGTGGATATCGCGCGCAATCTTAATGCGCCGATCGCGGAAATGGGCCTTCCCATCAAAGTGGAAACCCGCACGGGCGATACACCAGCGGGGCGGCGCCAACGGCAAAAAACGTCGCCACCCGATATTTTGCTGACGACGCCGGAACAATTGGCGCTGCTGCTTGCTTACAAGGACGCCCGCCGGTTTTTCAAATCCCTCAAATGCGTGATCCTGGATGAGCTTCATGCGCTGGTAACCTCTAAGCGTGGTGATTTACTGGCGCTTGATCTGGCGCGACTGGAATCTATCGTTCCTGGTGTCCGGCGTATTGGTCTTTCGGCAACTGTTCAGACCCCGGATGATTTGCGCCGCTATCTCATGCCTCAGGGCGAGGAAGACCAACTCGCCGATCTGGTGGTGGGCAAAGCGGGCGTTCCCCCGCGCGTGACGGTCTTGGCAAGCGAGGCGCATATTCCCTGGTCAGGGCATTCCGCGCGTCACGCGGTGCCTGAAGTTTACAACGCCATTCAAGGCGCAAACTTGACGCTCGTTTTTGTGAACACGCGAAGCCAGGCAGAGATTGTCTTTCAGGAACTGTGGAAGCTAAATGATGAAAACCTGCCTATCGCGCTCCACCATGGCTCATTAGCAAAAGAGCAGCGCCGCAAGGTGGAAGCCGCGATGGCGGCGGGAAAACTAAAGGCTGTGGTCTGCACCTCGACACTTGATCTGGGTATCGACTGGGGGGAAGTGGACCTTGTGATCCACGTGGGCGCGCCAAAAGGCGCAAGTCGATTGTTGCAGCGGATCGGCCGCGCCAATCACCGTATGGACGAACCTTCGCGCGCGCTGCTGGTGCCTTCTAATCGGTTTGAAGTGATGGAATGCACGGCTGCTAAAGAAGCGGCGGAAAAGAACATTCTCGATGGTGCGTCGCCGCGGGTGGGGGCGCTCGACGTTCTGGCGCAACACGTGCTGGGGGCCGCATGTGCGGAACCGTTTCATCTTGTGCGACTTTATGACGAAGTGTGCCGCGCTGCGCCTTATCAAGATCTTAGCTTCGAGGACTTCGAAGCCGTTGTCGATTTTGTCGCCGCTGGCGGTTACGCGCTTCGAACTTATGACCGATTTCGTCGCATCGTAAAAACGCCAGAGGGGCTTTACCGCGTTGCCAATCCCGCAGTGGCGCAACGCTATCGCATGAATGTGGGCACCATTGTTGAATCGCCGCTGCTGAAAGTGCGGCTGACTAAGCCGGGCAAATCCAAAGCGCGAGGGGGCCGCGTGCTGGGCGAGGTGGAAGAATGGATCATTGATCAACTTGCCCCCGGCGACACGTTTTTGTTTGCGGGGGAGGTTTTACGCTTTGAAGGACTTCATGAGACCGAAGCCTTCGTCTCGCGCACCTCCGATGAAAACCCCATGATCCCCAGCTTTAATGGCGGCAAATTTCCGCTTTCAACCTATTTGGCAGAGCGCGTGCGCCACATCGTTTCAAACCCGGAAGAATGGCAAAGCCTGCCTGGCCCGGTGGCGGAATGGTTGGAGCTCCAGCGCCGCATATCAGTGCTGCCTAAACCCGGTGAGATGCTGGTGGAAACTTTTCCGCGAGGGGGCAAAAACTATCTCGTCTGTTATCCGTTCGAGGGCCGCCTTGCGCATCAGACGCTGGGCATGCTTCTGACCCGCCGTCTCGAGCGCTTGCGCTTGCATCCGCTTGGCTTTGTCGCGAACGAATATGCGCTTTCCGTTTGGGGACTGGAGGACATGAGCGTCCTCGACATGGACAAGCTATTTCATGAAGACATGTTGGGGGACGATCTTGAAAACTGGCTTGGAGAATCTGCTCTGCTTAAACGCACGTTCCGCGATTGCGCAGTCATCGGCGGGTTAATCGAACGGCGCTTTCCGGGCCAGGAAAAGACCGGCCGACAAGTGACCTTTTCCTCTGATCTCATTTATGACGTGTTGCGCGAGCACGAACCTGACCATGTCTTGCTGCGTGCCACCTATGCCGATGCTGCGGGGGGGCTTTTAGATATTGGGCGGCTTGGCGATGCGCTCCAGCGTATCAAAGGTAATATCATTCGGCGCAAGCTTTCTCGAATCTCACCCCTGGCCGTCCCTGTTATGCTGGAGATTGGCAAGGTTCCCATCTACGGTGAAGCGAACGAGGCCTTGCTGCGCGAGGTATCTGAAAGCGAATTGATTGCTGAAGCTATGAGCGAAGAGGTCGTAAGTTAAGTGAAAGCGGGCTGCGCAGAAATCAAAGTACTGGATCAGGCATTGGTGGGCGATCCCACGGGCGCTGCCTTCTGGCCTGTGCAAGGAGTGATGCTTGTCGCCGATCTTCACTTTGAAAAAGGTTCGGCCTTCGCGGCCAAAGGGCAAATGCTGCCGCCCTATGACACGCGCGCCACGTTGCGATCTCTTGATGCGGCGATTGCCCGTCATGAGCCGCAAGCCATTATCGCCCTTGGTGATTCCTTTCATGATGGCACCGCCGGGGACCGCATCGCGAAAGAAGATTTAACAGCGATCCGCGAGCTGACAGAAAAAACAAACTGGCTTTGGCTTACCGGCAATCACGACGAGATTTTGCCCGAAGGGATCGGCGGCGAAATCGCTGTTGAGCTCGAATTGGGCCCGCTCACTTTGCGCCATGAGCCGAAAATGGGTGCTGCGCCGGGGGAACTTGCCGGTCATCTTCATCCCGCGGCGGTCGTCCGCACACGGAGCCGTAATTTGCGCCGCCGCTGTTTTGTCGGGGATGGGCAGCGCTTGATCCTACCATCCTTTGGGGCCTTTACCGGCGGGCTTGATATCTCGGACGAGGCCTTCGCGGGGCTTTTTGAAACTGCGCCCACCGCTTGGGTTCTGGGGCGGGACCAGGTCTATGAAATTCCGCCAAGCCGCCTTGCGGGCGTCGCCTGACCTTTAGGGTTGCTTGAAGATAAAGTTAGCGCCCAGCCCCACGATCAACGCCATGAAAAGTGCCAAAAAGCCATAGGCGAAGGGATTTTCGTGGGCGAGGGCATTGAGCCGCCCTTCGACGCCTACTTTGTCGATGGTCAAAAGCGCGTTCTGCGCACCAATGACATTTTCGTCTTCAAACAAGAAGACCGTCACATTGTAAGTGCCTTCCTGCACCGTCGCGGGAATAGGAATGCGGGCACGGAACAAATGTTCACCGCGAAAGCGCACGCCTTGTTGGTCTTCCACCACCAGGCCTTCAGCTTGCAGGAGCTCGACCATAGCGGCGCGAAACTGCTCGTACCGTTGCGTCTCGGCGGGGTCAAAAGGCCGGTCGGGCAGGCCCAATACGTCGGTCCCAATGTTGTAGGAATTGCGGCGGCTGGCCGACATCAACTCGTAGAAGGGAGAGCTGCTCGCCACATAGTAAAAACTGGGAAGGTCATTGACGATCACTGACTGGGTGTTCATCCAGATGCCCGCGACCCGTTCTTTACGCCGCACGGAGATTGTTTCAGGTGGCCCCTGAACCACGATAGCGATATCGAAGTCGTCGCTGGTGCTTTGCGCCGTGTCTTCAATCGTGCCGAAGACGATGATTTCAGTTCCGGTAAAGCTCGACGACAGGGAAATGTGGTGGTCGGACAAATCCGCCACCAGTCGCTGCGCATTTGCCGGCCCAGACAGAAGGGCGCAGGCGAGCAGAGCAGTTATATATGTGCCGGCGCGGGTCAATGGATGAATACTCCCAATGAGAATGGATTTGTGGGCTCGACCACAAGACCCCAAGCGAGCCGAGCGCAAACGAAAATGACGAGCAGGGCAAGAAGGGCGCGGAGTTGCTCGCTTTTGAGGCGTGCGCCAACCCGGACGCCGAACTGAACACCCACAACGCTGCCGATCAATAGGAAGAAGGCCAGCACCATGTCGACGGTTTGATTTGCCACGGCATGAAGCACGGTAACAAAAGCAGTAACGAACAATATCTGAAACAAAGACGTGCCGATCACCACATTTGTTGGCATGCGGAGCAGATAGATCATGGCCGGGACCATGATAAAGCCGCCGCCGACGCCCATAATGGAGGCAAGTATCCCTACCAAAAATCCGATACCCAAAGGCGGGATGGCGCTGATGTAAAGCCGGGAACGGTGGAACCGCATTTTCAGAGGCAGTCCATGGATCCAATTATGTTTGCCGGGACCGCGCGCCAGCCGGCTTTCGCCTTTACCACTTCGCATGGCGCCAAACGATTCAATCAGCATCAAGCCGCCGATGGCGCCCAGGAAAACTACATAAGAAAGCGAAATGATTAAATCGATTTGCCCAAGTTCTCTGAGATAGCGAAATAGAAAAACGCCAATCGAAGAGCCGACCAGCCCGCCAACCAGCAACACGCCACCCATCTTGAAGTCGACAGCCTTGCGCCGCCAATGGGCCCCAACACCTGCTGCTGACGAGGCGACGATTTGATTGGCTTCGGTGGCAACGGCAACGGCGGGGGGGACGCCCGTAAAGATCAAAAGCGGGGTCATCAGGAAACCGCCACCAACGCCGAACATGCCCGAAAGGAACCCGACCCCGCCGCCCATGGCAATGAGCAAAAGGATGTTCACGGACAATTCGGCGATCGGCAGATAGACCTGCATGGAAAGACGCCACTCCGCTCCGGCAGATGGCCCGATATGGACCTTTCCGACGGACTGAAAACCTAAATGGTCTCGCCTAGCCCCCGCTGCTGCGTGCGGCAACTGCGCGTTCGAGACGGGAAATCAGTTCTGGAGTAACACGGCCCGTAACCGCCATGCCAGCACTACGTTGAAAATCGCGGATGGCATTAGCGGTTTGGGTGCCCATCATGCCGTCGGCGGGGCCGGGGGCAAAGCCAATGGTAACAAGGAGCTGTTGGGCCAACATAATCTCTCTCGGCGTGGCCCCCAGAGGGTGGGATACCGAGAGCTGCCCATTGGCGATCGGATCAAGCGGCCGGGGTTCCCAATTCATCACCGCCGCATCAATGCGGGTGCGAACGCTATCTGCCAGGCGATTAGTTAGGTTCGTGCTGCGGCTTGCCGCTTCTGTGTCACCCCCCAAGGAGGCAATGGAATACCAAAGATAGGCCTGTCGCATGTCAGTGCGCACCCCCAGGCCACGTTCAAACAAGACTGCAAGATTGTATTGAGAATCGCGAATGTCATAACTGGCGCCTTCGGCAAACCAGCGTGCCGCCTCGGCGTAATCCGGCGTACCCGTGACGGTGCCTTCAGCATAGAGCACCGCAAGATTGTGCATGGCCCGGGCATTGCCGCCTTCGGCCGCTTGCGCATACCAGTCTCGCGCCGCCGCATTGTCCTGAGGAACACCGCGCCCGGTCTCATAAAGGGTCGCCAGCCGGAATTGGGCAATGGTAAGTCCCATATCGGCGGCTTCTTCCAAAAGGCGCGCCGCCTCAACGTCGGCACCATCTTCAAGTAATTCGAGCGCTTCTGCATAAAGCTGCGCGGGCGCTGGTCCCACAACATTCGCCTGCGGGTTGGGCAGCGCGGCAACAGGGGTGGGCGCGGCGGTATCGGCGCGTGGCTCTGGTGTCACCTCCACGGGAGGGATTGTTTCGGTTTCGGCATCCGCAATTTGGGTGTCAACGCGAATATCCTGGTCGGGATCGTTAGTCCGTTCTGCAGTTTCGACGGGCTCGGGCGCTATTGGTTCCGGCGTCGCCGGTTGGCGGATCGGTTGTTCGATGGGTGCTGGGTTAAGCCACGGGATTTCAGGCAACGTAATTTCCAGTTGCCCCGATGACCACATGCGCCAGCCGCTGTATCCGATTAGCCCGGCGCTCAAAATCAATAGCAAAATAACAAATAAGGCGATGGAGGTGCGCACACCGCTACGTTCATCGTCGCGATCAATATCTCTGTCTATAAAACGAACGCCCGTTTCAGATGGCCGTGTTGCGTCTTGCCTGAGCCGGTCCCGCATTTCTGTATGGGAAAGCCGGATGGATTCGTCTTCTTCGTTTTGTGGCTCCGGTTCTGGTTCAAACACCAGCGCGGGCTGAGGAGCGGCACTTGACGATGCGCGCTCGCTTGCGCTTCTCATTGCCGCATCAAAGGGTTCTTCGGCAAACGAGGTCTTTGTTCCTTCTTCGCGGCCTTCGAGTTTGTCATGGAGCGCATCGATCTCGTTCCGGGTCGCGATACTCACCTCGTCAAGCCGGGCGTCAACATCGTGCGCGAGCAAGTCCAATTGCGCGGACATTTGCTCAAACCGTTCTGCAAGCCTGGATTCCAACTCGGACAGTTCGGGCGCGTTGTGACCCACAGGGGGCAAGCTTAGCTTTTCGCGTTCTTCAGCTTCCCCTTGCAGATGGTCAATGATGTCGCTCTGCAATTGCTGGATCGCTGCAGCACTGCGCGATTCCGACGCGTCCACGCGCTCAAGCAGCTCTTCGCGCAAGCCATGTTGAACAGCCTGAATGGCGCTCTGCACGGTTGCTTCAGCGGTTTCCATGACACGGGTTTCAAGCCGGACCAGATCTTCGGCCTTGGCGGTGTTATCGAGCGCATCGGCGATGCGGCGCTCAAAATCGGTAAGCTTCTGTTCCGCCACAGCTTGGCCCGCGGGGACCCGGTTCGCTTCGAGTTGCGCCGATAACTCGAAGATCCGCTCACGGAGCAAATCAAGAGACGGGGACATTCCGGTATTGTTCTGACCAAGGTCATTGCGCAAGTCAGCGATGGTACGGTCAGTGTCGCGCGCCGCATCGGACTGGCGGCGGGCCACATCGTCGACGCGGTTTACAATTTCGGTAACCGCACGCTCGAGCCCGCGGATCGCGTCCATACGGCGACCATCGCGTTGCTCGGTCCGGTCGGCGATACGTTCCATTGAGTTTTCAATGTGGTCGATGCGTTGTGTGATGCGGTTGTTGGCGGCATCAAAGGATCGGTTGATATCACCTACTGAGCGTTCAATGCCCGCAATATCAAAGGGTTGACCGGGCCGCGTCTCGACCAAGGAAAGGCGCTGATTGACCTCGCCCAAGGCGCTGTTGATGGCGCCCATACCGTCTGATGTTTCATCACCTGTTTCGGTGCGCCGCCGCTCGGAGACTTTGTCGAGCTTGGTCAGCATCGCTTCAAGCGAACGAGAGACCTGCCCATAGGTTCGTTCGGCGCGATTGTCCGCATCCTGAAGATGACGGCGCAAAGCATCAATGGATTGGGTAACGCCGCCAAGCTCCGGCGCGGGACGGCCATAGTCGCGGTCTGCATAGGGGGCGGGGCCGCCACGGGGGTCCATGACGGGGCCAAATGAGGAAGGCTCGTTAACCCTAAATTCCCTCGATCCAGCTTGGCTTGCGGACGAAGCGCCACCGCTGGCGCGCTCGCTTTCCAGTAATTTCTGGTTCAGCCAAGCCCCCAACGTCATCCCGGCACTTCGGGCCGCCCGCTTTGCCGCTTCGCGGGCATCGGGTTCCACCCCCTTCACACTCCAAGGGACAGTAGGTTTCATCCGAATCGCTACACGTTAAGAACAGGCGGCGGAACTGTAGCCACGGCCCTATATGGTGTAAAGCCAAGGTTTCCCCACTAAATGTTGCGAATCACCCCTCGTGGCCTACCCGCCGCCTGTCAATGCCGCTGCCTGGCAAAATGTGCGCCGGCCTGTGCCAGCCTAGGCTCTGTCAATTGCTCAGGGGGTTGGGGCGTCTTCTCCCATCAAATGGATCTAGGGATAACCGCAAACGAAATATAATTACAATATTAAGCAATAAATCACCACGAACCAGGGGATAACACCGTCGTATTTTAACTTTCCGTTAAGTTGTCTTGACGTTAACGTCAGCGGCATCTATCGTCCCTCATCTCAATCAGGGCAGGTAAGGGAACGACATGCCAACTGACACTCAAGAGACTTTCACCATCACGGAACTTTCGCGGGAATATAAAGTGACCGCGCGGGCCATCCGCTTTTATGAGGACAAGGGCCTCATCTCCCCCACTCGCAATGGCCAGCAGCGCGTGTTCAGCCCCCGGGACCGCGCCCGCTTGCGGTTGATTCTTCAGGGCAAGCGCGTTGGCTTTTCGCTCTCGGAGATCGGCGAGATGCTCGATCTTTATGATCTGGGTGATCGGCGCGAGACCCAGTGGCGTCACAGCCGGGAAAAGTTTGAGAGACAGATTGTAGATCTCGAACAACAGCGCGAAGACATTGAAGGCGCCCTCAACGAGCTCAAGAAGGGCGTCGAATACATCGACATGCGCCTTACACAGCTCGCAAAAGAGCCCAAGCCCCGGCCAGGCGTAAAAGTCGTCGGCTACGGCATTGGCAACGCCGCAGAATAACCAATCAAAATAAGGCGTGCTCAAAAATGAGCGCGCCTTTTTCTCTTTCCGCCTTTATTTGGGCGCGCTCAATCATTTCCATACGGAGTACCAGCAATGACCGATTGTTATATTTATGATGCCGTCCGCACCCCGCGCGGCAAGGGCAAAGCCAATGGCGCACTTCACGAAGTGACCGCCCTTGACCTTGCAACTCAGGTTCTTCAGTCCGTCCGTGACCGGAACAATCTGAACACCGCCAAGGTCGATGACGTTTATATGGGCGTTGTATCTCCGGTAAACGAACAAGGTGCAGTTATCCCCCGCACGGCGGTACTAAACGCCGGGTTCGACGACAGCGTTGGCGGCGTTCAGGTGAACCGCTTCTGTGCTTCCGGTCTTGAAGCTGTGAACATCGCCGCGGCGCAAGTGATGGCGGGTCAATGCGATATGACCATTGGCGGCGGGGTTGAACATATGAGCCGCGTTCCCATGGGCTCGGATGGTGGTGCCTGGCCGACCGATCCGTCCGTCGCGCTTGATACCTACTTTACGCCGCAAGGGGTTTCGGCTGATTTGATCGCCACACTGGATGGGTTTTCCCGTGACGATGTGGACGGCTTTGCGGTGGAGAGCCAAAAGCGCGCGGCCAACGCCTGGGACAATAATTACTTTGAAAAATCCATCGTGGCGGTAAAGGACCAGCTTGGCCTGACCCTGCTCGACAAAGACGAACACTTGCGCCCCGATGCGACCATGCAGTCGCTGGGCGCATTGCAACCGTCTTTTGCCATGCCGGGTGAATTTGCATTCGATGCGATTTCAATTCAGCGCTATCCGGAAGTCGAAGCGATCAATCACGTGCACACGCCGGGCAATTCGAGCGGCATCGTAGATGGTGCATCGGCAGTTCTGTTGGGCACCAAGGAAATGGGCGAAGAATTTGGCCTGACGCCGCGCGCACGTATCAAAGCGTTCGCGTCCATCGGTTCGGAACCGTCCATCATGCTGACGGGCCCGCAATATGTGACCGAGAAGGCGCTCAAGCGCGCCGGGCTCGAGGTTGATGACATCGATCTTTATGAGCTGAACGAAGCTTTTGCTTCGGTGGTTTTGCGCTTTATGCAGAAGCTCCATATTCAGCATGACAAAATCAACGTGAACGGCGGCGCCATCGCCATGGGCCATCCGCTTGGGGCGACCGGGGCCATGATCCTGGGTACCGTGCTTGATGAGCTTGAGCGGCGTGATCTTTCGACCGGCCTGGCCACGCTTTGTGTGGGCGCGGGTATGGGCACTGCCACCATCATTGAACGCGTCTAACGGATCGGCGAGGAGAAGACACATGACTTTTGAGAATTTTAAAACCGATCTCGACGACGACGGCATCCTGACCGTCACCTGGGACATGCCCGACCGCAGCATGAATGTGCTTTCGGGCGCGTCGATGAAAGACCTCGGCGGCATCATCGAAGACGTCACCAAGAACGATGACATCAAAGGTGTCGTTTTGACTTCGGGAAAAAAAGCCTTTGGCGCGGGCGCGGACTTGGGCGAATTGGGCACAACTGCCGACACGAGCGATCTGACCCGCGAAGAAGATCTCAAGCAGCAATTTGATCGCCAAATGGGCTTTGTAAATTTGCTGCGCACGATGGAAACATCGGGCAAGCCTTGGGCCGCGGCGATTAATGGTCTTGCCATGGGCGGGTGCCTCGAAATCACGCTCGCTTGTCATTACCGGGTGGCGGTGGACGATGACAGCATCCAGCTCGCCCTGCCCGAAGCGAAGGTCGGCCTGTTGCCTGGCGGTGGCGGCACGCAGCGGCTCCCTCGTCTTATTGGCGCGGCCGATGCATTGCCGCTTCTTTTGCAAGGCAAGTCCGTGCGCCCGCGTAAAGCAGCGGAGATGGGCATCATCCACAAGGCGGTGCCCGCCAATCAATTGATTTCCGAGGCCAAACGCTGGCTTAAGGAAGAAGGCGATGCGGAACAACCCTGGGACAAGAAAGGTTTCAAGGTTCCTGGCGGTTCGCCCTATGACAAGGGTAACGGGACAACCTTCGTTGTGGGCAATGCGTTGCTCAGGAAAACGACGTACGGGAATTACCCCGCGCAGATCAACATCATGAAATGCGTTTATGAAGGCACCCAAGTGCCCATCGATGCGGGGCTTCGCATCGAAGCGCGTTATTTCATTGACCTTCTAAATCGGCCTGAATCGAAAAACATGATCCGGTCGCTGTTCCTTTCCTCGCAAGAACTTTCCAAGGGCGCGCGTCGCCCCCAAGGGATCGAACGCAAGAAAGTCAAAAAGCTCGGCATGCTTGGCGCCGGAATGATGGGCGCTGGGATTGCCTATGTTTCTGCCAAAGTGGGCATGGACGTCGTGCTGATCGACGCCGATCAATCTGGCGCCGACAAGGGCAAAGCCTATTCGGAAAGCCTACTCGATAAGGCCATCGCCAAGGGCCGCGAGACCGAAGAAGGCAAGGCCGCGCTTCTGGCCCGCATCACCGCGACCACCGATTACGAGCAGCTCAAAGGCTGCGATCTTGTCATCGAGGCGGTGTTTGAAGATCGCGATGTCAAAGCGGAAGTAACAAAAAAAGCCGAAGCGATGATCGCGGACGATGCCATTTTCGGCTCGAACACTTCGACGTTGCCCATCACCGGTCTTGCTAAAGCATCGTCGCGGCCAGCGAACTTCATCGGCATTCACTTTTTCTCGCCGGTGGACCGCATGCCGCTGGTTGAAATCATCATGGGCAGGGAAACCTCGGATAAGGCCCTTGCGCTCGCCATCGACTATGTGGCGCAGATCAAGAAAACGCCCATCGTCGTCAATGACAGCCGCGGCTTTTACACCTCGCGCTGTTTTGGGACCTACATCAGTGAGGGCGTTGAAATGCTGGCGAGCGGCATCGCCCCTGCCATCGTCGATAACGTGGGCCGCATGACCGGCATGCCGCGCGGGCCGTTGGAACTTTCCGATGACGTGGCGCTTGATCTTGCACACCGGGTGCGCACGGCAACGAAGAAGGACCTGGGCGACAAATACGTCGAGACCGCCGCTGATCCGCTTATGGAAAAGATGGTGGTGGAAAACGGACGCCTGGGCCGGAAAAATGGCAAAGGCTTTTACGATTATCCCGAAGACGGCAAGAAGCGCCTGTGGCCGGGACTTTCCGATCTTGTTGAGATCACGGTGACCTCGACCACGCCGGAGATGGTGGAAGGCCTGAAGAAGCGCCTCCTTTATCGTCAGGCGATTGAGGCCGCGCGCTGCTTTGAAGAACAAGTGGTGACCGACGTGCGCGATGCGGATGTGGGCTCGATTATGGGGTGGGGTTTTGCGCCCTACACCGGCGGGCCGCTGTCGCTTATCGATACGGTGGGTGCGAAGGCTTTCGTTGAAGCTTGTGATGCCTTTGCCGATGATTTGGGCGAACGTTTCCGTCCTTGCGATCTTTTGCGCGACATGGCGAAGGCCAATGACACCTTCTACGAGCGCTTTAATCCCAAGGGCCAGATTGCCGCCGCCGCGGAATAAGGCTTTCAGCAAGAATTTGATGGGCCGGTGTTTAGCGCGCCGGCCCATTTCATATTGGTCTGGATATGCTAGGTTCCGCGCAGCATATGAATCAGGGCCTACATGAAAAAGCTATTCCACGAACTTCGGCGGCGAGACGTTTTCAAGGTCGGTGCCATTTATCTTGTCGTTGCCTGGCTACTTGTACAGGTTTCGGCAACGGTAGCCCCGACGCTGTTGCTTCCCGAATGGACAAATGGGCTCGTCATTCTTCTGTTGGGCTTGGGCTTTCCAATCGCTCTGATTTTAGCTTGGGCCTATGACATTTCGCCCGAAGGCGTAGTCCTCACGCAGCCCGAAGATCCCGATATTGACGGGCCGTCACTCCAAAGCATGTCAGTGGCGACTGATGATGTGCCCTTCTTGCCTCCGGAACGATCCATTGCCGTCCTGCCGTTCGTGAATATGTCAAACGATCCGGACCAGGAATATTTCTCCGACGGGATCTCCGAAGAATTACTGAACGGGCTTGCCAAAATTGGCGCTTTCCGCGTTGCGGCGCGCACCTCCAGCTTTGCCTATAAGGGCAAGGACCAAGACATCTCCGAAATTGGCAAAGCACTCAATGTGGGTCACATTCTGGAAGGTTCTGTGCGCAAGGCCGCGGGCAAGGTGCGTATCACGGCGCAGCTAATTGTCACAGAAACGGGATTTCATCTGTGGTCGGATACTTATGACCGGGCCCTTGACGATATTTTCGCCATCCAGGATGAAATATCCGCTGCGATCGTCAATGCTCTACGCGAGCATATTTTGGGAGAAGCGCCAACCCTTGCCCTTACGCAAAAAACGGATGTGCATGCCTTTGAACTCTATCTTCAGGGTCGGCAACTTATTGATCTCCGTGGCGGCCCAAATATTGAGAAAAGCAAGTTGCTATTTGAGCAAGCCTTGGCCATTGCGCCGGACTATATGCCCGCGCTGACCGGTCTTGCCGAAGCCTATTTGCTCTTATCCAACAAGTCCGCAGGCTTTGGAGATATCCCAAGGGACGTTGGGTTGAAAAAGGCAAAAGAGCTTTTGGATAAAGCTGTGGTAATCGGTCCGCGCGCTGCCGAAGTGCACAGCACTTGGGCGCAATACTACAATCAGACAAATGATGTTGCCACCGCTGCGGAACATGTTGAATTAGCCCTTCAAGCAAACCCGAACTACGCCCACGCCTATAGTCGCCAACATTTCTCGCGCGTTTATATGGGCAACCCGCATCTCAACAGTATTGCCAGTCTCAGGCGGGCGCTGGAACTTGATCCCGTATCAATACCGACATTGTTCAATTTGGCATACAGGATGGGTGACCGCCTTAATTCAGCCGAGGTCCAAAGAATTACAAACATTGTCTCGGATGTTGATGACCGCAAGACCGTGGTACTTATGTTGAAAGCCGATAGTGCAAATCACAGGGGCGACATTGCAGAAGCGTTGGACGTTGCGCATGGGGCAACATTGGTGAACGAACCGGGCTCAAACTTCGCTGGTATCATTCATGAATCGCTTGGTATTTTGAGGGAAGAGGTGCCCGATCAAGTGATCGATTCCTCGGTGATCATTGGCGCGTACCTTTGCGGGAAAGACAAAGACACCGTTCTGGCCCGGTGTAAGCACTTTGCCGATCAAGAAGACAGCGACTATGCAGGTATTGCTGTCTTTCAAACTCTTTTGGACGCTTGGGGCGGTGATGAAAGCCAAGCCAAGTCCCTTCTTGAATCCAATTTTAAGGTGGATGGTTGGGGCCCTCTATTCATGCTTGATCTGGTTGCTGTCGTTCCACCGACGCTCGCTCACCTGCGCCGCAAAGCCGGGGATGAGGCAGGCGCGCAGCTGGTGATCGCAAAGCTTAAAGAATACTACAGAATCGAAGATCAGCACCCGGACGGTCATCATATGACATTTGATTTGCTGGGCGCGGCCATCGCCATGTTGGAAGGTAACAAGGATTTGGCGTTCGAGCGGCTCGAGAAACAGCTGACCCGCGTCTGGTACGTGCTCAATACGGTTCGCGCCAACCCGCTGTATGAGCCCCTCTATGATGATCCGCGCTATGACGCGTTGAACGCGGCGGTTGATGCGCGTTTTGAGCAAGAACTTGCCAAAGTGCAGGAAAAGGGCCTTCTTCCTTATGAAGCATGGCTCAATCGGTCTGAAGAGACGGACGCCATCCCCGTCTCGGATTAATTCGTTTTTTGTGCTAATCTCGCGTCTGCGGGGTTCGGAGAAGGAGATCGATCATGTCCCTCAGAACCATGGGAATTGCAGCGGCGCTTTTGTTGGCACTGCCGGCAGCGGCGGAAGAAAACGGACGCTATAGCCTTGAACGCGGCGAAGAGGGCTTCGTCCGGCTCGACACGGTGACGGGCGAGATGAGCCTTTGCCGGGAGACGGGCGAGGGGCTTTCTTGCGATACAGCGCGCGACGAAGTGGCCGAGATGCGGCGCGAACGCGATGAGCTGCGCGATGAAAATCGTGACCTACGCCGCGAGAATGAAAACCTGCGCGAGGAAGTTGATCGTTACGAAGAATTTTCCACAAGTGATCTTCCTTCCGAGGAAGAGGTTGAAGAGATTGCAACTTGGTTTGAGCGCGTGCTCGTGATCATGGCGCGCACCATGCGCAATGCCGAAGATGAGATTGATCGGGAATTGGAGCGCAACGACGAATAACGGCGATACAGCGTCAGATCGTCAAGCCTTCTACAAGATGCGGTTGCATAGCCTTTTTGCGTTCATCCGAGTTCGGAATGATTTTGCGTTCCTTGATGTCCAGGCTTGCCGCTGCCGCCGCCATGGTGGCAACCGCTTCACCGCTTTCCATATCGATCATCCAGTGACACATGGTGATGGTCTTGTCCGCAATGCTGGCAAGGCCCGAGCGGACAGCCAGGATGTCGCCGGGGCGGGGGCGTTTGCGAATGATAATGCGGTATTCCAATGCCGCACCGCCGACGTTGCTATCTTTCTGACCTCGTTCGGGACTGAACGTGCGGATCAAATTCCCAATCCCGTCCGAGACGCGCCCCATGAACCATTCGGCCTTCATTTCGCCGGTTAAATCGCATTGGTCACGATGCACGATGCCGAGATTGATCTGATGCAGATTTAGTTTTTCCGCTTCTTCTTTGGTTGCGGTTGCCTGCGATGGCGCCAAATCAAGACTGCGCGGCGCGGCGAAAGGCGGCAACTCCACCATGAATTGTTCAGCTTTTGCGATAATGCCGGGGGGCCATGACATGGACCGGTCTGTGTCGTCCTGCAATTGAACAACGACGTTGAAAGTGGCGGCGGGCATGTGGCCCTGCGCATGGCGCAGGTCAACGAAAATCCGTAAGTAATCGCCGCGCGCTTCTAAAATGCCCGCGGTGGCATAAACGCCCGCGCCCGGGTGCAGTTCGGCCAGAAAGCGCACATGATAATCCATGGAAAGGGCGCGCAGGTTCTGACGTGTCAGCTCAGCCGGCGAATAGCCCATTTCCGCGAGCAGGATGATGATAGCCTCCTCGGCCTTGGCAAGATAGAAGCGCACATTCATGTGCCCCATCTCGTCGCATTCCCAGGTATTGACGTTGCCGCGATAGGTCTCGATGCCTTGCGGGGCGGGATATTCCTTGGCCATGAATTTTGTCCGGATTGATTGCGCTTGTGCACAAGATAACGAGTGCGACCCTCAAGGCAAGGTGCCGTTGGGTTAGAGCCCCAATTGCCGCGCGGCGAGGTCGCGCATTATTTCTTCCGACCCGCCGCCAATGGCGTTGACCCGCACTTCGCGATAGATGCGCTCGACGCGTCCCCCGCGCATATAGCTGGTGCCGCCCATGATCTGCATGGCTTCCCGCGCGCAAAACTCCATGGTGGTGGTGGCCTGAACTTTTAAAAGCGCAAGGTCCGCCACCGGCGTCTCACCGTTCTGAACACGCCAGGCGCAATGTTCGAGATAAGCCTGGGTCGCATTTACATGGCGGTACATCTCAGCAAATTTGTGGCGGATCACCTGATGATCGGCGAGGCGCTTGCCGAATGTGTTGCGCGCTTGCGCCCATTCTGCGGCGTCTTCTATGCATACCCGCGCCATGGCGGTGCAGCCTGCGGCCATGCCCAGTCGTTCGCCATTAAAATTCATCATGATGCCGACGAAGCCATAGTTCTCAGCGCCGATAAGGTTTTCAGCCGGCACGCGCACATCGTCGAAAAAAATCTGCGCTGTGTCTGACGCCCACCAGCCTTGTTTTTTAAGGCGCTGACGCTCGACCCCGGGGCTGTTCATATCAATCAGCAAAAGTGAGATACCGCCCGCACCTTCGCCGCCGGTGCGCACCGCAGCAGTCAAGTAATCCGCGCGCATGGCGCCGGTGATGTAGGTCTTTGTGCCGTTGACGATGTAGTCATCGCCGTCCTTAATCGCGCGGGTTTTGAGTTGGGCCACGTCACTACCCGCGTCCGGTTCAGTAATGCCGAGGGAGATGAGTTTTTCACCGGCAATCACGCCTGGTGCGATCCGCTTTTTAAGTTCGTCCGAGCCCACAGCCATGATCGGCGGCAGGCCAATGCCGTGACACATAAGCGACGCATTGATGCCGCCCGCGCCGGGCCGCGCGAGTTCCTCTGACGTGACAATGGAATGGAAACGGTCGAGGCCTTCTCTGATGCCGCCAAATTCTTCGGGGTAACCCATGCGCGTGAGGCCGATGTCGGCGGCTTTCTTGAAAAGCTCCATGGGAAATTCGCCCGCTTCGTCCCAATCACTGGCAAACGGCATGATTTCTTTCTCGACCCAGCGGCGCAATTGCTGCCGCCATTCGTGGTGGCTGTCGTTAAAGAACGGAGAGGGAGGCCGGGTGGCATCGAAGTCGAGTGGTTTAAAGGTCTTGGCCATAGGAACGCCTCGCGAGGTCGATATGCACTAAGGCATACCGTACCACGCCGCGGCGCGCGGCGACCATGGTGTCGCTGGGGAATGCTTACGCCCTAGGAACCGTCCGAATCGCTTCGGCGAATGCGGGTGCTCGTGCCCGAAACACAAGGCGTGTGGCGGGTGGGATGGTTGACCGCCACGGTCAACTGCCAATGCGCCGAAACCCGCGAATATTCCTCACAGGAGCCAGTACGTTCCGCCCTCAGCTCCTCCTGCGAAAGTTCGCCATCAGCAACCTCGGTTGTGGCGGGTTCGACGGCTGCTTCGTTTGCATGCTGATCGGCTTCACTGGCCATCACGCCTGAGACAGAAAGCCCCAACGCAACCGTTGTTGCGCAAAGGATCGTTGTGAATTTTTTTGAATAGAGAGTCATGGCTCGCCTCCGCTGCCAAATTGACCCCTCATCCGCAATTGTGCATTGAGGGGCCTTATCCGGCAAGGCCGCAGCCCCTCTCGCCCCCATCACAAGGGCGAGAGGTCGATCACGATTTAGCCCGACTTGCCGCTTTCCAGCGCCGCTGCCAGATCCAGTAGCTGAATAAATTCGGCGCGCAAGCCGCGGTCATCCTCGCCCCGGCCCGATTGTGCCAGTGCGCGAATGTCGCTGAGTTCATAATCAGGCAAGTAGGGGTCATTGCGAAGGTATTGACCAAGTGCCGCAACGGCTGCCGCGAAGCGCGCGTCTTCCGTTGCCTCGTCGATGGAACCCAGCGCTTCTTCAACGCGGATAGGGCGCTCGATGAGGTTGCTTTCATCTTCGCCTGGCAGCTTGTAGCGCATGCGCAAGAACGCTAGCTCGGTGCTACCAGCATCGGTGGTCGCCGCATCTTGATAACGCAGAGGCTCGTAATGCATGGCGCTTGATCCCACGGGCACGATCTCATAGATCGCGGTCACCGTATGACCTGCGCCAATGTCGCCCGCGTCCACTTCGTCATTGCTAAAGTCTTCGCGGTTGAGCATGCGTGTTTCATACCCAATCAGACGGTATTCGGCGACGGCTCCGGGATTAAACTCAACCTGAAACTTCACATCATTGGCGATGGGAAACAGAGTGGCGCGCATTTCGTCCACCAAGACTTTTCTGGCTTCGGTCAGACCATCGATATAGGCCGCGTTGCCGTTGCCAGCTTGCGCCAGGCTTTGCGCCCGCACGTCGCTGTAATTGCCGGTACCAAAGCCAAGGTAGGTGAAGTAAACACCAGTGTCTCGCTTGCGCGCAATGAAATCGCGAAGGGAATCCGCGTCCACCGTGCCGACATTGAAATCACCGTCGCTGGCCATGATCACGCGATTAACGCGGGCCTCATCAAACCCCGCTTCGGCAAGGGCGTACGCAGTGCGCAGACCTTCCGCACCAGCGGTGGACCCACCCGAGGTCAGCCCATCGATGGCGGCGTGAATCTCGCCGCGATTGCGTGCGTCGGTCGGCTGCAGCAAGACGCCCGAGGTGCCCGCATAAACGACAATGCCGATGCGGTCTTCGGGGCGCATTTCATTTACAAGCATGCGCAGGGATTGCTGAACCAGCGGCAATTTATCAGCTGAACCCATGGAACCAGACACATCGATCAGGAAAACAAGGTTGAGAAGCGGGGGTTCAGCCTCAAGGTCGTCAAAGCCGCGAATGCCCACATGCATCAGTTGCGTGTGCGGGTTCCACGGGGTCGGCGTAACCCAGACCGTGGGCGCGAAGGGGGCCTCACGATTTTCCGGGTACGCATAATCATAGGAGAAATAGTTGATCAATTCCTCGGTGCGCAGCGCGCCGCGCGGGGGCAATTGGCCAGCTTCCAACATGCGCCGCATGTTGGAATAACTCGCCGTGTCTACATCCGCGCTGAAAGTGGAAAGAGGATCTTCCCCAACTAAAAGGAAACGGCCGGGTTCGCTGTCTTCGTATTGCTCGCGGTTGGGACCAAGCAATGGTGGCGGGGCATAGGGTTCGGGCGCATATGCCGGCATAATTCCACCGAGCATTTGATCGGCCAAAGGCGCATGCTCACGGGCAATCCGCGAGCCCGTGACGACAACGGATTCCTCGTCAATTTCTGTCTCGCCGACTTGGTTGGTGGTGGTGTCAGGCGGGGCGTCCGTGCCGTCGTCATCTTTCACACGAGGGTCAACGACGTTGCAGGCGCTAAGGGCAAGCAGGCCCAGAAGCGTTAAGGCGATAAGAAATATAATGCTGCGCTGGAAAAGGGTGGTCATGGGGGCTCCCTCCCTATTATTGGGCCCGTTGAGGAGAAGGAGAGGCTGCGCGCCAATTGTGCTGCACCGCTGACCATGGCGCGGCGAAATCAGTGTTTCTTTAGGGCGAAGTTGTGACGGACTACGTTGTTGCGAAGCTCACCAGCAGTTGCTTGGCGGCGACCTGATCGCCCTCGGCCACGTGGATCGCCTCCACCGTCGCATTGGCAGCGGCGGTGAGCTCGTGTTCCATTTTCATGGCTTCCAGTGTCGCCACGATAGCGCCCTTGCCGGCAACTTCGCCTTCCTTAACGCGGATTGAGACGATGCGGCCCGCCATGCGCGCGCGAATGGCACCGGCAGCGCCCGCCACCACTTCTGGCGGGGCGTAGGACACGTCTTCCACGTTCCAAGTACGCACGCCATCGACGAAGAAAAGGCTATTCCCGCTCGCCGCAAAGCTAACCACACGTTCAATGCCGTTCTGAACCACGCGCGCACCGTAGCCATCGCCCGAAAGGGAGAATGCGAATGATTGCGCACCGACGCTCACCGTCATATCGCCGAACCTTCCGGTAACGCGCACGTCTTGGACGTCGTCTCCCAATCGAAGCCGCAGGGGCGCCGAAGCATCCCCCGTATTGCGCCAGGAAAGCCCGCCCGCGCGAAACACCGTCAACGCCCCTGCAAGTGCCAGTGCGCCTATGCGTTCGTCCGCGCTTGGGCGCGGCGCGGTCCAGCCATCAAGAAAATCGGTGGTAATACCGCCGCCCGCAAATTCATCGGAAGTCAAAACGTCGATCAGAAAGTCGCGATTGGTTGTGACCCCCAGCACGGTCATGCGTTTAAGTGCAGCAACCATCTGCGCGCGCGCTTCTTCACGGGTTTCCCCATGGGTGATCACTTTGGCAAGCATAGGATCATAAAAAGCGCTGACGTCCGTACCTGCTTGAACGCCGGTATCGCAGCGCACATCCCAAGGCACATCAAAGCTCAGCAACGTGCCGGTTTGCGGCAGAAAATCGCGGGCAGGATCTTCCGCATACAGGCGAACCTCGATGGCATGGCCTTCGGGGGCAATGGCAAAATCGGGCAGTGCTTCGCCTTGTGCGACAGCAAGCTGCAGGGCGACAAGGTCCTCGCCCGTAACTTCTTCGGTGACCGGGTGTTCGACCTGAAGGCGTGTATTCATTTCAAGGAAATAGAATTGGTCGTCCTTATCCAGCAAAAACTCGACCGTGCCCGCGCCTTCATATTTTACCGCTTTTGCCGCATTAACGGCGGCAAGGCCCATACCAGCGCGCAAATCCCGCGAGACAACGGGGGAGGGCGCTTCCTCGATGATCTTCTGATGTCGCCGTTGGACGGAACAATCGCGCTCTCCCAAATGGGTCGTACGCCCGAACCGGTCAGCAAAGATCTGCACTTCTATGTGGCGCGCGCCTTCGATCAGCTTTTCAAGAATGACCGCGTCTGAGCCGAATGCGTTTTTAGCCTCGGAACGCGCCGTGGTCAGGGCCTCCATGAACGATGAATAAGATTGAGCGCGCCGCATGCCGCGTCCACCGCCCCCGGCCGCTGCCTTGATCATCAAAGGAAAGCCGATGTCCACCGCCGCCTTTTGCAACGCTTTGTCTGACTGATCTTCACCGTGATAGCCGGGCACCATGGGCACGTCCGCTTTCGCCAGCAACCGCTTGGCCGCCGCCTTGTCCCCCATGGCGCGGATAGCATCTGGTGGAGGTCCGACCCAGACAATCCCGGCTTTAATGACGGCCTCGGCGAAATCTGCGTTTTCAGCCAGAAAGCCATATCCGGGATGGATCGCGCCCGCGCCGGTGCGCCTTGCCGCATCCAATATGGCGTCCGCGTTCAGATAACTTTCCGAAACCACTGCCGAGCCAATGCGCACGGCCTCGTCCGCCATTTCAACATGCAGCGCGGTTTCATCCGCGTCCGAATAAACGGCGATGACACGCAGGCCTTCGGCCTTGGCGGTCTCAGTAATACGGCAAGCAATTTCGCCTCGATTGGCGATGAGCAGGGATTTAAAACTCATGGGCCTACCCCCTCGCCACAGCGAATGTCGAAGGGCGGAGCTTGCGATACTCCGTCTCCTGACAAATGGAAAGGCACATGCCCACCACTTTGCGGGTATCGCGCGGGTCGATAATGCCGTCATCCCACAGGCGCGCGGTGGCAAAAAGCGCTCGGCTTTCTGCGTCATAGGTTTCGACCACCTGCTCAAACATGGCGTCGAGGGCTTCTTTGTCGGGCTCCAGCCCCCTGCGCTTTGCTCCGCCTTCGGCCACCATGCGCATGACCGTGCCTGCCTGTTCGCCGCCCATTACGGCGATGCGGTTATTGGGCCAAGCGAAAATGAAATCCGGGTCATAGGCCCGCCCGCACATGCCGTAGTTACCGGCGCCAAAACTTGCGCCGATGTGCATGGTGATTTTCGGGACGCTCGCATTGGTGACGGCCTGGATCATCTTGCTGCCATGTTTGACGATGCCGCGGGTTTCAGCATCCTTGCCCACGATGTAGCCGGTGGTGTTTTGCAAGAACAACAAAGGCGTACCGGACTGATTGCAGCTTTGAATGAACTGAGCGGCCTTGACTGATCCATCGGGGTCGATGGGTCCGTTATTGCCGATGATGCCGACGCGGAACCCTTGGATCGCCGCAAAGCCCACCACCGTGTGGGCGCCAAATTCAGGCTTATAATCGAGGAAGACCGAGCCATCTACGATGCGCGCGATCACCTCACGCACGTCATAGGGCTTGCGATAATCAGCAGGCACGACCGAAAGGATCTCTTCGGCGTCATAAAGCGGCTCGTCGTACTCTGGCCGGTCGGGCAACACCAGCCGTTCATTCCAATTGAGGGAGGCCATCAACTCGCGCGCCTGGCGGATCGCATCGCGGTCGTCCTCAGCCATATATTCGCCAAGGCCGGTGATTGTGTAGTGCATTTCCGCGCCGCCGAGCTCTTCGTCGGTGGCGTCTTCGCCGGTCGCGGCTTTCACCAAAGGCGGGCCGCCGAGAAAAATCTTCGACCGGCCGCGCACCACGATGACGTAATCCGACATGCCGGGTTGATAGGCCCCGCCCGCAGTGGATGATCCGTGTACGACAGAAACAACGGGGATGCCCGCGGCACTGAGCTTGGCTTCATTGGCAAAGCTGCGGCCCCCTGGAATAAAAAGATCTGCCTGGCGGAACAGGTTCGCGCCGGCACTTTCCACCAACTGGATGTAAGGAAGTTTCTGTTTAAGGGCGATTTCCTGACACCTGAGCCCGCGATGCATGCCCATGGGCGTTGCGGCGCCGCCTTTGATGCCGCTGTCAGACGCGCCGATCATGCACCTGACGCCCGAGATGGTGCCGATGCCGGCAATACCGCCTCCGCCCGAGGCGTTTTTATCCCCATCGTCGTCATGCATGTTCAGGCCGCAAAGCGAGGAGATCTGCAAAAACGGCTCGCCCCGGTCGAGCAGTAGATCGAGCCGATCGCGGGGCAGAAGCTGGCCCCGACCTTCAAACTTTTCTCGGGCGCGTTCAGAATTAGCACGCACCTTTGCTTCAAAGGCGCGCACTTCGTTCAGAAGCGCGAGGTGGTCTTCGCGATTTCGGTTTGCGGTGTCTGAGGTGAGGTTGGCAGTCGTTTCGAAAACCGGCATGGGCGCTCCCCTTGGCCATGGGCAGGGGGAAAGCCTAACCTTCGGCTACCCGGCGGGAAAGGCCTTACGCAGCGTCAGTGTCTTCATCTCCCGGCGGCAGAAGATAATCCACCGCCTGGCGGCCAGCCTTGAGAATGCGCGTTGAAAGTACGGGGTCATCAACGGCGCGTGCCATTTGAAGGGCGCCCATCATCTGCGCCACAAGGGCCAAGGCATCATCCGACAGATCACCCTGATCATTGCCAAGGTAGATATCGATCACGCCGGTGAAGTGCTTCATGAACTGGGTATAGGCGGCCCGGGCCTCAGGCCCTTCGCGCGCGACAGATTGGGTGAGTGCCGCAACGGGGCAACCTCCGCCGGGGTTATCCCGGTGTTGGGCTGAGACATAGCTGTCGGCAAATTGGCCCAGCGCGCTGGCGTCCGCGGCGGTGGGGACCATGGCACCGGTAGCGCCGAGAAAGGCTTGGGCAATCAGGTCAGCCTTGGATTGGAAGTGGGCATAAAAGCCCCCGCGGGTGAGGCCCGCCTCGCCCGTAATTTCATCGATTGAGACGCCTTCAAAGCCCCGTTCCTTGAACAGGCGCATGGCGGCCTCAAGGATCTTTTGACGCGATTTCTGCTTCATTTCCGGGGCGTGAGGCATGGTGATCTATCTGTGCTTGACTCGATGGTATGATGTCTATCATATTATTATATGATGAACAACATATATGGAAGACAAGATGGGTAATCCTCACCTTTACGGTTTTACCGCAAGCACTTATGTACAGTCCGCCCGCTGGGCGTTTGAGGAAAAGGAGGTCGAATATGACTTGGTGGCGCCCCCCGGCGAGGGCCTAAGCAGTGCGGAATATAAGACAATTCATCCATTTTCCCGTATTCCAGCGTTAGAACATGACGGTCATCATATTTATGAGACGTCCAGCATATGCGCCTATGTGGACGAGGCCTTCGATGGCCCCTTACTGCAGCCTGTCAGCATTCTTGAACGGGCCCACATGCGACAATGGATTTCAGTGGCAACCGCCTATCTCGACCCGGCAATCATGCGCGGATACGTTTTCCCCTATGCCTTTGCGGATGGCGATGTGGATCAGGCCCTGATCGACGCCGCTCTGCCGAATTGCCAGCGCTATACGCAGATCCTTGATGAGGCGCTGGAGGGCCGCCAGTTCCTCGCCGGGGACCAGCTCTCAATTGCCGATATGATGATCGCGCCCATGTTTCGGGCCTTTGGCGCATTCAAGGAAGGGGCGGAGATTTTGGCTGAACGGCCCAATCTTTCTCGTGCCTTAAAGGGTTGGCTCGACTGGCCCAGTTTTGGAGCGACGCTTTCCGAACCTGCCAAGGCAGCGTGAGCATGGCGAAAGGTGGCGACTTAGTCCGTCACCTCGACGCCTTTCCAGAAGGCAAAGCGCCCGCGTAGCGAATCGGCTTTGGGTTTTGTTTCGGGATAGTGCCAGGCGCCGTTGGTGCTTTCCTGTCCATCGATCACCACGTGATGATAATGCGCGGTGCCCTTCCATGGGCAATATGATGTGTGTTCGGACGCGATTAGGTGTTCGTCCTTCACATCGTTCGGATGGAAATAGTGGTTGCCCTCCACCACAACAGTGTCATTGGCTTCAGCGATGACTTTGCCATTCCAGATCGCTTTCGGCATACGCAAGACTCCATCAAACTTCCGCCGCATAAGGCGGGGCGGGATCATATTCCATCATGCGCTGAACCATGCGGGCGTGCTCCACCCCATAGATCTGACCGAGCAGCCATAGCGCCATGTCTATCCCTGCTGAGACGCCCGCGGCGGTGACAAGGTTACCGTCTCGCACATAGCGCACATTTCGCAACACCTCAGCGGCCTCGCCGCGTTCTTCAAGCGCCTCGATAAACCCCCAGTGCGTGGTGACGCGCTTGCCCGCGCCGGGTCCCGCGGCGGTCAGCAGCAACGCGCCCGTACAAACGCTGGTGACCCACTCGCAATCCCGCGCTACTTTGCCGACCCAATCGAGCACCTGCGGCTTTAGAACTTCTTTGCGCGTGCCGCGCCCGCCGGGGATCAAGATCACATCAAGTTTGGGCGCGTTGGCAAAGGAATGATGGGCCACGACGGTCATGCCTTTGGCGCATTCTGTGCGACCGCCTTTTTCTGAGATTAAGACCACGTCGGTGCGCGGCTCGTCCTCTTCCAGATGATCGGCAAGCTCGTTGGACATGGTGAAGACCTCATAAGGCCCCACAAAGTCGAGCTCCTCCGCACCGTCAAAAATGTAAATGCCAATTGTCTTTGTCATGGGCCTAATCCGTCAAAATGCATTTGCCGTTTTTGATCACCGTCGCGTCGCGTTCTTTAAGACGGCACTCAAAAGACAGTACATTTCCGTCTTTCCACATATCGGTGATGACGGTCTCACCCGGAAACACGGGAGAGGAGAAGCGCGCATCGAAACCTTTGATCTTGGTGTGATCATAATCGCATACGGTTTGCAACACCGCCCGGCACGCAATGCCATAGGTGCATAGCCCGTGCAAGATGGGCCGCGGAAACCCGGCCGCCTTGGCGAACGCGGGGTCCGAATGGAGCGGATTGCGGTCGCCTGACAGGCGATAAAGCAGAGCCTGATCGGGTCGCGTTTTAAAGTCACATGACATGTCCGGCGCGCGCGCCGGGATTTCATGGGGCACTGGCGCGCCATCGGAAGGGCCGCCAAAGCCGCCATCGCCGCGGGCAAATATTGTGGACCCCAGGGTGCAGAGCCTATCGCCGGTGGCTTTGTCAAAAATCTCGGTTTCGGAAATGATGAGCGCACCCCTGTCGGCGCCCTTATCCACCGCGCCTACGACTTTGCCGTTCGCCACGATCGTTGCTCGAGGGGGCAGGGGTTTGTGGAGCTCAAGCCGCTCTTCGCCATGCACAATCATGAGCCAGTTGAGATCGGCTTGGGACAATGTATTTTGGCCCCAGGCGATGACAGTCGCCATGGTCGGCACCGTGCGCATGTCCGGGTATTCATAGACGTATTTCAGTTCGGTCTCGTCCATGGGGTCGCGCCCCATGCCCACCCCCAGAGCGTAAAGCATGGTCTCGCGGTCAGTATAGGTGAACTCATTGCCCTCGGACTTGAGGCTCATAAGTTTATTGTAGTCAATGGGCATTGGGCAGCATTGCTCCGTCGTTCGAAATTTTAGGTAATGGCGTCCCGTTGCCGTTCCACGATCATCAGCACAATGATTGTTACAAGGAGGGCAAACGATAAAGCCTCAAGGGCTTGTTCGGCAGGGGAGATCACGTCGGCATAGGCGGTTGCCGAACGCGCCCAAAGCCAGCGCACAATGTCGATCGCTACAGCGACGCTGAGCGTTCGCGTGGCGCCAGCCCTGCCCATGACAATCAGCGCTAGTGCCGCGACATAGACAAAAAGCGCAATCCACAAAAGCGCGAGCACCCCCCAAGGCAAGTGAAGGAAATAGGATGCTTGTTCCGCCGGGGCGTTGGTCGGCACACTTCCTGAAACGCGGATCACCGTCATGGTCAGCGCGCCCAATGTATTCATGGCGATGTAAATGCCGATGAGCGCGATGGTGATCCACTTGGAAAGCTTGATCATGGTGCCTGTTTCCTGGCGGGAGCTGAGACAGTCAACCTCAACCTAGCATGTGGTTCGGCGGGGGGCGAGGGTGCCCCAAAGGAAAAGGGCGAACCTTTGCAAAGGCCCGCCCTTTTTTTGCGAGTGCTGTTTTTAAAAACAGCACGAGGGGTATATTAGAAGCGGTACCCGATGCCGACACCGATGACCCAAGGATCGATATCCACTTCACCGGTGACCGTCCCCGCATTCATGTTTATGTCGGTGGAGAGCCAGATCTTCTTCACGTCCACGTTAATCAGCCAGTGCTCGTCAAGCATGTAGTCGACACCGACCTGCAGCGCTAGGCCGAAGCTGTCGTCGTAGCTCATGTTAATGCCAGCGGGTTCGTCCTCGCCGTAGAAGATCGTGTAGTTCACGCCTGCACCCACATAGGGCTGAATTTGGCCCTCAGGGTTAAAGCGATACTGCGCGGTCAGCGTTGGCGGCAAAACCCAAACGCTGCCCAAGGCCACGCCGCTGGCGGAGACATCGTGTTCCGTGGTGGCGAGAATCAACTCCAGCGAAATGTGCTCGGAAATAAAATAGGTGAAATCAAACTCTGGCATCCAGGCGTCATCCACATCGGCAACAAGTGCCGGGGTCAGCGATGAATCCACGTCCGGCAATACGCCAATGGCGCGGGCCCGTACCTGCCAACCGTCGGCCGCCGCAAAGGCCGGAGCGGCTACTCCCAAAGCAAGGGCGCCAACTAACGCCGCTGTAATCATCCGTACACGCATGTCCCGTGTCCCCTTCTTTTGCTGCTAGAAATCCGAGCGGGACTTTCACCCCGCTTCATGAGGCGCACTCAACGCGCATTTGGGCGGCCCCACATTGATCTTGATCAAGCCGATTGGGGGAAAACTTGGGTTGCCCGTGGGGTAGGTTGCTGGGCCTTTAAATGAGTGGGATAGTCCACAAAACACCCAGGAAACCTGTGCGGGAGGACCCCTTGGCCTATAGCTGTTTCAACGTCGAGATTAAGGACTATGTGGCCCATATTCAGCTCAAGCGGCCGGATGAGCTCAACACCATGACCCGGGACTTCTGGAACGAACTTCCAGAAATTGTCAATGATATCAATGACAACGCTAAGGCTCGCGTGATTGTCCTGTCTTCGACGGGGCGGCATTTTTCAGCCGGCATGGACCTATCGGTCTTCACCAGTCCCAAGGACGATGCGGGGGGTGGAGAGGTCGAGATAGGCCGCCAACGGCACATGCTGCGCGACTGGGTGAAGACCCTTCAGGGTTCTTTTTCCTGTCTTGATGATGCCCGCATGCCGACCCTCGTTGCTGTTCAAGGGGGCTGCATCGGCGGGGCGGTGGATTTGGCCTCAGCTTGCGATATCCGATACGCCACAGCCGATTCGTTCTTCTGTATTCAGGAAATCAATATCGGCATGACCGCCGATGTGGGGACCTTCCCACGCCTTTGTCACTTGATACCGCAAGGCTGGGTGCGCGAGCTTGCCTATACCGGTCGCCGCCTGCCCGCCGCAAAGGCAAAAGAAATTGGCCTGGTGAACGAGGTTTACGATAGCCATGAGCAAATGCTTGCCGCGGTTATGAAAACCGCGAAGGAGATCGCGGCCAAATCGCCGCTCGCCGTTGCAGGGTCAAAGGTCATGATTAACTATGCGCGCGATCACTCTGTGAATGATGCACTTGATTACATCGCCACCTGGCAGGCGGGCATGTATCATCCCACCGATATGAGCGAAGCCTTCGCCGCCAAGTCAGATAGGCGCGAGGGAGAATTTGCGGACCTAGAGCCGCTCAGAAAGAAGATGTAGGCAGGGCGTAAGGAGAACGACAATGAAACGAATAGGAACTCTAGCCTTAAGCGTATTGATCGGCGCTGGGTTTTTAATGGTATCGGCAGGCGCGAGCTTCGCGCAAGAGGATGAATGCGTCCCGGCAAGTCACGCGACGCTGGTGCCCATCATACGGGCGCCTGCGGACTATCCATTCGATGCACACGCGCAAGGCATCGAAGGATTTGTGCTTGTAACCTTTGACGTTACCACGTTTGGCGCTGTTGAAAATTTGCGCATCGTTGAAAGCGAGCCGCGCGGCGCCTTTGAACACGGCGTCATCCAAGCGGTCATGGGTTGGCGGTATGAGCCGCCTACGGACTATTACGGCAATGTGGTGCGCGCCTGCGGCAAACGCCAACGCTTCGCCTATACGCTGGACGAAGAATAGGCGACACCAAATGGGAAGACTGACGATTAATGGCTGACGAATTCGACGAAGAATTGGACCGGGAGCCGGAAGGCTCCATCATCACGCCAATTTTCCTTGGCTGCGGGGCCATGGGGCTTGGGTGCCTGTTTTCCGTTGGCGCCATTGCCATTGGGGTTCTGATCTTCTTTCCCGGCATCTTCGCCTTTATCGATAGTTTCGGTAACGAACCAATGTTGGATGAATCGCTGATCTTGCTTGAAGCCGACCCTGCGGTGGTGGCCGCGCTGGGATCGCCGATTGAAGCAGAACTCGCAGATCTCGACGAAGCGTACGGAACAGATGCGGTCAATGTTGAAATTGGCGATACAATTGAATTGAGCGCCACCTATCTGATCGCCGGCCCAGAGGGCGAGGGCCGCTTTGACGTTGTCGGCAGCCGCGAACTGGTGGCCGACGACGCATGGCTCATTACGTCCTTGGTTGTCACTTTGGATGGCGGGGAACAAATTCGCGTTTACCCAGGCGCGGGGGATGTGCCGCCGCCTCCGGCCGCGCTTGCGCCACCAGAAGAGCCTGTAACCGCTGACCCTGCAGACCCAGAAGGCGAGGACGCCGTCGCAGACGAAGCCGCTGATCCTGAAACCATCGAAGAACCATCTGGCGAATAGTAAATGCCTTTGAGGGGAAAATAATGCGCTTACTGACGATCGCTTTTGGGTTTTTACTTTTTGCCGCACCTGCTTTTGCGCAAGGCGAAAATGAGGGTGAAGTACCCGCAACCGTTGTGCCTTCGCTTTGGCACCATAGCGCTGAATTTGAACAGGACGTCATTGAGGTCACCGATGGGGTTTGGGTCGCTGTGGGTTTTGCCCTTGCCAATTCCATCATGGTGGAAGGCGACGATGGTGTTGTCATTATCGATGTGACGGAAAGCGTGGAAGAAGCGCAAGCGGTCTGGGCGGCTTTCCAAGAGGTAACCGACAAACCCATCGTGGCGCTGATCTATACTCATAATCATGCCGATCATACATTCGGCGGGCGCGGGTTCGTCCCCGAGGGCGACATTCCCGCCTATGCCCACGACACCACCAACTATTATCTCGACCGGGTGATCAATATCGTGCGGCCCATTATCGGCCAGCGCTCGGCGCGCATGTTTGGCACCTTCCTGCCCGAAGGCGCCGAAGGCATGGTCAATGACGGCATCGGTCCCCATTTGGGCGCAGGCGGTGAAAACGCGTCCACCATTGGGATCATCCGCCCCAACCATACGTTCTCAGACACACTTGATGTGGAACTTGCCGGTGTGCAGTTTCATCTGGAGCACGCGCCTGGCGAAACCAATGACCAGATCCTTGTGTGGCTGCCGGAAAAGCGGGTGTTGCTACCGGGTGACAATATCTATCGGGCGTTCCCAAACCTCTACACCATCAGGGGCACACCCTATCGCGATGTGGTGGCGTGGACCCGCTCGCTTGACCGCATGCGCGCGCTTCGGCCGACCTTCCTCGTGCCTTCCCATACGCGGCCGCTTGTGGGCGAGGACGAGATCGCCGAAACTCTATTGGTTTATCGCGATGCCATCCAGTATGTGCACGATCAGACCATTCGCGGCATGAACCAGGGGCTTGGCCCCGATGAACTCGCCGAAACGGTCCACCTGCCGGATCATCTCGCCACCCATCCTTACTTGCTGGAACACTACGGCACGGTGGAATGGTCTGTACGTAATATATTCGGCGGATATCTTGGCTGGTTCGGCGGCGATGCCGCGTTGTTATCGCCAGCGCCGGTTGCCGAGCGCGCAGCGGGTATCGTCGGCCTTGCCGGCGGAGTTGAAGGCGCGGTTGCTGCGCTGCGTGATGCCGAAGAGGCGGGGCAGCATCGTTGGGCTGCGGAACTCGCAACCTATGTGCTGACCGTTGATCCCGAAAATGCAGAAGCCCGGCAAATCAAGGCAGATGCTTTGCGCCAACTTGGCTACGCTTCAGTTAGTCCCGCTGGGCGGAATTATTATCTGACCCAGGCGCTTGAACTCGAAGGCACTGTCGATACAGCAGAAGATTCGGTCGCCGCGGCGCAAAGTGCTAACATCGTTGAATCCTTCCCTATGCAGAGCATTATGGCGTCCCTGCCAGTGCGCCTAAACCCTACGCGCGCAGCGGGCAAGGACATCACCGTGGGCTTCCGCTTTACCGACACGGGCGAGACATTCACTATCCATATCCGCAATTCGGTAGCAGATTTCCAGGCGGGATTTCCTGATGATCCGGACGTTGCCATCGCCACTTCCACCACATCCTGGTTTGCAATACTGACGCGGCAAAAGTCATTGCCGCTTGCCATTGCGACCTTTGATATGCGGGTGACGACAGGGGCATTGACGATCCCCAAGCTTGTGGAGTTTCTTACACTCTTTGGCGATGATGAGCCTGAAGACTAGCGTTTGAACATGGAAAGGTCTGTGTTCTCGAGCTTTTCAATGGCGTGGGCGTAACCCGCGTCCACCACGTGGCGAAACTCTTGCCAATCACGAATAGCGATGTCTTTCACCGGCGGCTCAAACAACAGCGTCGCGTGTTCGCGGCTAGCTTTGGTTTGGGCTTCGCTGTTCACAGTGCCCGCGCGCATCAAAATTGAAATGATATTGGGTCCGCCGCGCGCGTCTTCACCCAAAACGCCCCAAGGGGGATTGTCTTCCCAACCTTGGGTCAGCCCGGTAAAGGCCCGGTGGGTTTCCACATCAACGCCGATCACCGGCCCCCGCCGCATATCCGCCATGATGTCGGCGGGAAAGTTGTTCATGACGGCGCCATCCACCAGCACCTCGCCGCTCGCCACCACCGGCGGCGCAATGCCAGGAATGGCCACCGAGGCGCGCAGGGCTTGCCATAATCTGCCCTGTCGTTGAACCACTTCGCGTCCCGTGGTCAAATTGGAAATGACGCAGAAAAAGGGAAGCCAAAGTTCTTCGATGCACACGTCTGCGAAGTTTTCCTGGAGCAGCTTTTGAATTCTGCGCCCCGTAAACAGGGAGATCGAAGGGAAGGTAAGCCGCCCGAGCGGATTGGACTTCACAAAAGAGTCGTGCATGCGTTCTTCTAGTTCGGTGACGCTCCACCCGCATGCCACGCCCGCGGCCACAATGCCGCCCATGCTGGTACCGCCCGTATGATCGATGGGGATGCCAACTTCTCGCAAGGCGCGGATGACCCCGATATGCGCAAACCCGCGCGCCCCTCCACCGGCAAGGACAAGTCCCACCGCTTGTCCTGATAAATGCCGCGCCATGCGGTCCATATCCTGATTATTGCCCTGGCGAATGTTGTGCAGGTAATCGGCCCCAATGGCGGTTTCCCATTTTGCGGCGCCACTAGCTGTTTTCGCTTGAGCGTCGTGAACCAATGCCAATTCAATGAACCCGCGCGAGGCGTGTTTATCCGCATGGGCCAGGGGATGTTCAGGCGGTGGCGTGGTGCCCGCGTGACTGACCATCAAAATACGGTCGGCCTGGCGCAGGCAAAGCTTGGTCCATCCGTCATTTGCCTGACCGGCGAGATAGATCACATGTTCATGGTGCGCTTCAATGTCGTAAAACCATTCGCTGCTTTGATCCTTGGACTGATGATCAAGCAGGCGCACCCGGCCGCCCATGGCGGCAAGCGCCAGGCCAAGCTTTTCTCCCATCTCGATCTCAATGCCGGTTTCGCCAACCGGCACAACAGCGATTGTTTTGGGAACCGATCGCCATTCTTCAATATTGCGTTGCCCGCGCATGACCTCATGCAAGCGGTGACCCAATAATGTGGCGAGGTTTTCCATGATCACGGGATAACGTTCGGTCAGGTCGCGAAAATCTTCCGCCGACAGGCGCAACAATTCCGTATCTCGCAGGGCGATCAAAGTGCCGACGCGGCGCTCACCGGAAAGGATGGCAAGCTCACCCACCGTTTGTCCGGGAAAAAACTGGGCGGCCATATGATCTTCACCATCGACACTTTCGACCCACATGCCGATGCTGCCAGCGGTTATGACGTAAAGGTATTTGCCCTCTTCGCCCTTGCTCATCAGCGTCCAACCGCCAGGGATACTCAGCCATTCAAAGTCGCTAAGAATCTTTTGGAAATCTTTGGGTTTGATGCCGCGAAACAGGGCCAGCTTGGGCAGTATTTCAAAAAGCCGGTCGGGATAAACACCCTGACCCGCGCCGCGCCCGCGCTGGCGTTTGTCGTTCTGCTCTGGGCCCGCGTCCTGGGGCATGGGCGCTCCCTAATCCGCCGTTGCAGTTTGGAAGGCAGGCCGCGCGGCGATGCTTTCATAGTATTTGGTCAGGTGCGGAACACCCTCCATCGGCATGATGCGAAATAGATGCGATAACACCAGGGGATAGACCACCATGATGTCTGCGGCCGTGAACTGATTACCGGCAATGAACTCCGACCCGCTTAAGTGCGCGTCCAGCATCTTGCTGCAATCAATGGCTCCCTCTTGAGCGCTCGCGGCAACCGCGGGGAGGCGCTCTTCTTTGGGCAGGATTGAGGAGTGGCGCGCGATGGTACTGAGGTAGGGCTGATGGGTCGCCTCACCAAAATGGAACCATTGCAGATACGCCGCTGACGCGGGTGTGGCGGGCAGGGGCTGTAGGCGCCCCGCGCCATATTTTTCGAGGACCCATTGGACCATGGCACCGGATTCAAACATGGTGACGTCGCCATCCACCATGGCGGGCAAACGGCCAAGGGGATGGACCGTCAGATATTCCGGGGATTTGTGTTCCTTCTCGCCGAAATTGAGCCGCTTGAGCTCGTACTCAATCCCCAGCTCTTCCAGGAGCCAGCGGACACGGAGCGAGCGGGTGTAGCGAGAGTGATAAAGCGTGATCATTGGATCAACCTTCGATTGGGGGTCGCAGTTGGCAACAGGTTAGCGCGGAGACCCTATAAACCCAAGGGCGGGAAGAACGGGCCCGCTACACGGTCTATTTCCCGATAATCTTCCAAAGCGAGCTGGCGGTCATAATAATATCCTCACCGACGAAAAATTCGCCTGCCACAAATAATATCGACCGGGTCCGCCGCGTTAACTTGGTGCGGCATTCCACAAGATCACCCTCTACCGGGCCTTTGAGAAAGTTCATCTGCATGCTGAGGGTGACGCACGGCTCCCGCCCCGTTGTGTTCCAGGCGAGCGAACCTAACGTTGCATCGGCAAAGGTTGCCAACATGCCGCCATGGACCACGCCGCGCATATTAAGATGGCGGTCATCCACGCGGAACGCCATCCACAGCTCTTCTTCGCCGCTATCACCTGTCATCCGCTTATCAAACAGCGGACCCATCAGGGCTTCAAAAGGGTCCCACAACGGCGTTTCCGTATAGCCTTTGGGCGCATCACCCGCGCGCGCAGGCGGCACCGCTTTCATGTTGGGATCGGCATTGATGCTTTCGGTCACTAATTCGCACCCAAAATTTTCCAAATACCGGTGGCGGTGAGCAAGGTCTTGTCCCCCGCATAAACGCGGCCTTGCACGAAAACCACCGACCTGGTTTTGCGCGTCACTTCCGCTTCGGCTTCAATGCGGCCACCGGGTCCTGCCGCGGCAATGAAATCGGAATTGAGGGTCATGGTGGCGCAAGGCGCGCCTTCAACGGCAAGGCTGACGGCCGTGCCGAGCACCGCGTCGGCAAAGGCCATCAGGAACCCGCCATGGGGATGGCCGGCGCCATTCATGTGCTCGGCGCGTAAATCGACAAAGAAATGCACTGAACCTTCGTCGCGGGCCTTACCATAGAAGGGGCCGACGTATTCGTTGAAGCCCTCGTTCCAGACCGGGGCATAACCTTCGGGGATGTCCGTCATTTCGGTTCCGGTGTAACAAGAATTGAAGTCGCGCTTGCGGTTTCGTTGCCGTGAAAGACGACCTCGATGTTGTTGCCGTCTGGGTCCAGCACAAAGGCGCCGTAGTAGTCCTCATGGTATTGGGGGCGCAGACCCGGTGCGCCATTGTCGCGTCCCCCGGCGGCGAGAGCGATCTTGTAGAAGCGATCGACATCTTCACGCGCACGGGCAACGAAAGCCAAATGAATCGGGCCAGAGGGGCTCGGTCCCCGCGAGATGTAAAGCTCATCGGCTTCCAAATACTCGTCGTTTTCGTTTCCTAAGGGCACGTTGAGGACTTCAAGAACGGCTTTGTAGAACCTTTTGGAGGCGTCAAGATCGCTCACGACGATGCTCAGGTGATCGATCAAGCGCCCACGGTGATAGGACGGCATGGGTCGCCTACTCCAGACCAAAATATTTGAGCGCGGGGCGCGTGAGTTCTTCAGCCCATTCCTGAACGAAGTGCCCGCCATCATCGATGACATGCAAATCAGAACAGCCTTTGATCATCTTTTGAAAGGCGGTCATGGTGGGCACACCCAACACGGGGTCTTGCGCGCCCACGGCCATAAAGCACTTACCCGCCCAATCATTGGCAAAGAATTTGAGCGCCGCTTGGGAACATTCAATTCCATCCATCCCTGGGTCGGTCATAACTAATGCAGGGAAGCGCCGCACCCCGCCCATGTAGCTGGCATCCGGGAAGGGTGCCTCATAAGCGCCTGCTTCGGCATCAGAGAGGACTGTTGTCGACCGGCCCATCAATTCGCCCACATTGAATTCGGGATTGGTGGCCACATATTCGCGCCAGGCGTTAAAGCCATCGGTGGCGCCAGTGCCGGTGGGCAAGAAGGTGTTCGCCACAATCATCCGGGTGATACGATCGCTATAATCCATGGGCAGAGTGAGACCCAGAAGCCCACCCCAATCCTGATTGATTGTGCAAACGTTTTGGAGGTCCATGCGATCGAAGAACGCTTTAAGCGCATTGCGGTGGAAGTGATACGTATACGTTGCATCTTCCTTGGGTTTGTCCGAGCGGCCAAAGCCGAAAAAGTCCGGCGCAATGCAACGGTGCCCGGCGGCCGTCAGGACGGGAATCATTTTGCGGTAAAGATAGGACCAGCTGGGCTCCCCATGCAGGCAAAGGAACGTCACCGCCGCGTCCTTGGGGCCTTCGTCCAGATAATGCATGCGCAGGCCTTCATAGCCCGGCAGGTCGTCCACGTAGTTTGGGGCAAAGTTATATCCGGGAAGATTTTCGAAACGGTCATCAGGGGTGCGCAAGGCATCGGAGCGAGGGCCAGCCATGGTCAAAGTTCCTCTTCTTTGGTTAGTCTTGCCTGTTAGGATAGACGAGCTAGGCCGTCAGCAACAAGGAATACCCCCATGAAAATTTTTATTACCGGCGCATCAGGCTTTGTTGGCGGCGCGACCGTTGCTCAGCTGAAGGGCGAGCACGAATTTCTCTGCATGTCGCGGTCGGATGCCGCGGATGAGAAAATTCGCGCCGTGGGCGGGGTGCCTGTGCGCTGCGCCCTTGGTGACGTTACGGAACAACATTTGGATGGTGTGGAAGCGGTAATCCATTCCGCCGCCTGCGTCGAAGCATGGGGCCCTTGGAAGACCTATTGGGACTTGAACGTCCACGGCACCAAACAATTATTGGAGGTGGCGCGGGCTGCAGGCATTAAACGCTTTGTCCACATCGGAACGGAAGCGGGCCTTTTTCATGGCCAGCACATGCGCGGGATCGATGAAACCTATCCCCTGGCGCTAAACTCGCCCTACCCCTATTCGCGCACCAAGGCTCATGCGGAACTCGCTGTTTTGACGGCAAACGAGCCTGGCGTTTTTGAAACGGTGGTCATGCGCCCACGCTTTGTTTGGGGACCGGGGGACCAGACCTTGCTGCCGGAATTGCGCAAGATGGTCGGGGCGGGAAGTTTTATGTGGATCGGTGGCGGCGCGGCGAAAACCTCCACGGCTTACATCGATAATGTGGTGGAGGGCATTCGCCTGTGTCTTGAGAAAGGGCGAGGGGGTGAGGCCTATTTCATCACCGATGACGAAACCACAACTATGCGTAATATCATCGAAGGCATGGCTGACGCGGACGGTTTTGAGCTGCCGGATAAGAACGCGCCCGCTTGGCTCATAGGCGCGCTTGCTTTCACCTTGGAAAAGATCGCGCGGGCAACCAACTCAAAGAAAGGCCCTATGATCACGCGCTTTGCGGCAGATATGATGGCGCGTGATTGCACTATCAACATTACCAAGGCGAAGCGGGATCTTGGCTATACCCCGCTTGTGGGCATCACTGAGGGCCTTGAGCGAATGAAAGCGTCCGCGTGAAACAGGTCACTACCACCCTGCATATTGAGACCAATGGTCCCGGCCTCACTGAATTTACTGGTGAGGTGGCGTCTTGGGCGGCGGCGCAAGGCATGGATGAAGGCCTGCTCACATTGTTTTTGCGGCACACCTCGGCATCATTGCTGATCCAGGAAAATGCGGACCCAGATGTACAGCGGGACCTGCAGACGTTCTTTGAAAAATTGGCGCCGTGGGATGCCTCGCTTTATCGCCACACCACCGAAGGCGAAGACGATATGCCCGCGCACATTCGAGCGGCCCTCACCCAAACCTCGCTTTCTATTCCTGTGGTGGACGCGCGTCTTGCGCTCGGCACCTGGCAGGGCATCTACCTCTTTGAACATCGCGTCCATCGACAAGCGCGAAATGTCGTGTTGCACTTGATGGGCAATTAACCCCGGAGACCCCATGGACTTCCGCATTCCCGAATGGATCGAGAAAAAACTCGAAGAGATCGACGAGTTTATCGCCAAGGAAATCAAGCCGCTGGAGCGGCAGGATGACAACATCCGCTTTTTCGATCACCGCCGCGAACATGCCCGCACCGATTGGGATAATCAGGGCCTGCCGCGCGAAGAGTGGGAAGATTTATTGCGCGAAATGCGCAGGCGCGCGGATAAGGCGGGGTTCTTGCGCCTCGCCCTGCCAAAGGAATATGGCGGCGAAGAAATTGGCAATCTTGCCATGGCGATCATCCGCGAATATCTCGCCGCTAAAGGGCTCGGGCTCCACAATGATCTGCAGAACGAAAGCTCGATCGTCGGGAATTTTCCACAAGTGTTGATGTTCCGCGACTTTGGAACCGATGCGCAAAAGGAAGAATTCATCAAAGGCATGCTGGCGGGCACGCACAAAGTCGGGTTCGGGCTTACGGAGCCCGATCACGGCTCTGACGCGACCTGGATGGAAACGCGCGGCGAAAAGAACGTGCGTGATGGTGTCGACGGCTGGCTGATCAATGGCGAAAAAATGTGGAACACCGGGCTCCACATCGCCAACTATGACATGGTCTTTGCACGGACGAGTGGTGCGGATGGTAAGGCACGCGGCATTACGTGTTTTCTTGTGCCCACCGATGCTGAAGGCTTCAAGGTCGAAGAATATCTTTGGACCTTCAATATGCCTACCGATCACCCCCGCGTGTCGCTGACCAATGTATGGGTGCCGGACAGTGCGATTTTGGGGAAAGAGGATGAAGGGCTCGCGCTGGCGCAGCACTTTGTCCATGAAAACCGCATTCGTCAGGCGGCAAGCTCATTAGGGGCGGCGCAGTACTGCATTGATGAGGCGGCCAATTACGCACGCAAGCGGAAACCCTTTGGCAAGCCGCTCGCTCAAAACCAGGCGATCCAGTTCCCCTTGGCCGAACTTCATACGGAAGCGGCCATGGTGCGCGCGCTCATCCACCAAACCGCGTGGGAGATGGATCAAATGACCCACAAGGAAGTGGCGATTAAAATCTCCGACCGGGTTGCCATGTGTAACTACCGCGCCAATCGGCTTTGCTGCGAGGCCGCTGACCGTGCCATGCAGGTTCATGGCGGCATGGGCTATTCACGTCATAAGCCTTTTGAGCACATCTATCGTCATCACCGGCGCTACCGCATCACGGAAGGCGCAGAAGAGATTCAACTCCGTAAGGTGGCGGGGCATCTTTTTGGCTATATGGGGCGGGACAAAGACTGAGTCGTAATGCTCAAAAGTCCTAGAGCTCTATGTCGTCGGCCAGGCTCGCAGGGCGGTTCATGATTGCTTCGACGCTGCCGTCGTCCAAATGAATCCAGCGGCCCGGGATATCGTTTTGCAACAACATTTCTTGAACCGCGCCCATCCGATGGGCGGCAAGATCTGGTGAAAGCACAGCACCTCCAGAAATCCAAACCTCGACTTCATCCATGTCTCGTACTGCTTCGGCGGCAAGGGCGACCATGTCGCCGGCGGGCAAAGTCAAATAGGCCGAACCGCGCGGGAAATAGATGGTGAAGAGGTCTTGGTAGCCTTCGGCCTTTATCGCAATCTCCACCCGTGTGCCCGCACCGGTGGTGGGGCCAAGGAAAGGGGCGGTCGCTTCTTCAACGGTAAAGAGTGCTGTTTCGGCGGCGGGGATTTCAAACGGCATAGGCACAAAGGCGGGCTCGGCAACCTCGCCATATTCATCCGCGCCCAAAGGGGCGGCGCCCGCATCGCTTGAAAGCACATCGCACAATTCGGTTGATGCCTCACAAGGTACTTCTGCTGCCCACGGTGACGCAAGGGCAGGGGCGCTGTAAACGCCGATGCCCAGAATAACTGCGGCGAGACTTGCGATTGCCCGTTTCATTCGCGTTGCTCCCATTTCCCCTGGGTCCCATTGAACCAGTCTTTGATTGATAAGCGGTGAAAGGGGCCGGTCGCGGGCCGCATAAGGTCCGGGGCGGGACGATTTAATGGCGAATCTGTGGCAAATCGCGCGTAAGGCGCAGTTTTGCTGGATCTGGAATCGCCAAACGCTTCAGAGATGCGTAAGGTTAACGATGAATTGTCAGGTGGGCATCCGTCTGGCGCACCGTTCAAAATATCCAGGAATTGAAGGAGCTAGACATGCGCGAAGCTGTCATCGTTTCCACTGCGCGTACAGGTCTCGCCAAAGCGGGTCGTGGCGGGTTCAACAATACCCACGGCTCGATTATGGCCGGGCACTCATTGAAGCACGCCATCGAGAGAGCAAAAGTCGAACCCAGCGAGATTGAAGACTATATCATTGGGTGCGGTAACCCGGAAGGCGCCACGGGCATGAACGTGGGCCGTATTGCGGCGATGCAAGCGGGTTGTCCTGTTTCCGTCGCAGGCACGACGGTCAATCGGTTTTGTTCTTCCGGCCTGCAAGCAATTGCAATGGCGGCGGGCCGCGTCGTGGCCGAAGGCGTCCCGGTAATGGCAGCAGGCGGTGTTGAAAGCATCAGCCTTGTCAGCCGCGGCCAAATGAACACAAGCCACATTGTCGAGCCTGAACTTTTTGGCCGCATGCCGGCGCTTTGGATGGCGATGATTGAAACTGCCGAGATTGTGGCAGAACGCTATGGCGTTAGCCGCGAAGCGCAAGACGAATACGCCCTGCGCAGCCAACAACGCATCGCCGAAGCCCAAGCATCGGGCAAATTCGACGATGAAATCGTTCCCCTGGCGACGAAAATGAAAGTCGTCAACAAAGAGACCAAGGAAGAAAGCATTGTCGATGCCGTCGTTGACAAAGATGAATGCAATCGTCCTGGCACCACGCTTGAAGCGCTGCAATCCCTGGCACCTGTGTTCAAGGATGGTATCACCATCAAAGAAGGCAAGTACGTCACCGCCGGTAACGCCTCACAGCTTTCCGACGGCGCGTCGTCCTGCATCGTGATGGAAGCAAAAGAAGCCGAACGTCGCGGCCTGGAACCGCTTGGCGCCTTCCGCGGCTTTGCTGTTGCCGGTTGCGAACCCGACGAAATGGGTATCGGCCCCATCTATGCGGTGCCGCGTCTTCTAGAGCGCGCCGGCCTTAAGGTTGATGATATTGATCTGTGGGAACTCAACGAGGCATTTGCCTCTCAGTGCCTTTACAGCCGTGATAAGCTGGGCATCGATCCCGAAAAATACAATGTAAACGGTGGCTCTATCGCCATCGGCCATCCTTTCGGCATGACCGGCGCACGTTGCACCGGGCATATCTTGCTCGAAGGCAAACGACGCGGCGCGAAGTACGGCGTTGTCACCATGTGCATCGGTGGCGGCCAAGGCGCGGCGGGCCTGTTCGAGATATTCTAAGCCCGTTCAAATAGCTGAAAATGAAAACGCCCGGGGCAATACGCTCCGGCGTTTTTGTTTGATCAGGCCTCTGCGCCCGCATCCTGTCCGGCACCTTTCCAGGCGCGCGGTACAACATCGAAGGCAAAGCTGATGCGCAGGTCGTCACTTTCAAACGGGACTGTCTGATGGAAAAGGTAGGACGGAAACAGGACGATCAGGCCCTCTTCGGGTTTGACGATGCGGGTTTTAGGATCCTTCGTGTGAGGAAGATGATAGGCGGGCTTGCCAAACTCGATCCATCCTTCGTGGGCCTCGCCTGAACTTTCAATGCGCTCGGGGATGCGCGCGTAATAACACCCCGACAACCAGCCTTGCGGGTGAAAGTGCGGCAGCTGGTGCCCCTGGCGGTGCATGATATTGACCCACAAGTCGATGTCGCAAGGACCTGCGGGCGGTGAAGTGGGGAACGGCCCGTCGGCGGCGTCGCGCACCAAATGCGCTTGCATTTCGGAAATTGCACCTTTGATCATCTCACCAAACGTTGCCATCAGCGGTGAAGGATTGGTCAGCAGTTTGGAAACCTTTTGCCCGTTGCGCGTCGCCCGGTGAGACGGCGCATCTTCAATATCCTGGTGATGAAGCATTTCGTTGCAGATGGCGTCATTAAATTCCGCAAGAGAAGAGAACCCAGCCGGCGCTTCGAGCCGAATGGGCCAAACATAATCGTCAAGGCGCCCGATCGCGTCCGCTTCTTCGTCGCGGCCAAGTTCGCGCAAGGCCACCTCGCGATAAGCAAGCGATTTCATCGCGAACATGCCGCCGTCATCAAGGCGGTCAAAATATTTCAAGGCCTCTTTTGGATTTCCTGCCGCAAGCTCGGCTTTGGCGCAGGTATACTGAGCATTTTTGTCTTGAGGTAGGCCAGTGGCGGCAATACGGCCCGCGACAACGGCTTCGTCATATCGCTTTGCTTCATAAAGTGCGTTGGCGAGGTTTCGCTTTGATTGTGGCTGGTCGGGCGTAAGCCGGTCGAGAGCGATAAAGGCTTCAACGGCCTCATCAAACCGTGTGAGTTTATGGAACAAAATGCCAAGCGTAAAAAACCCTTGGGCGCTCTTGGGGTTTGCTTTTGTAAGCTTTTTGAATACCTCGACGGCCTCTTCATCACGATTGGCCGACATCAAAATGGTCCCTAAGGTTCCCAAAATATTGACGTCGTTGGGGGAAAGCTGAGCTGCTGTTCGGCCATGTTTGAGGGCCTCTTCCAGCCGGCCCTGTTTGTGGCAAGCGATGGCCTTAAACACATGGGCGTCGGGGATTTGCGGTGCGCTTTTCAGGACCGGATCAACAGCTGCCTCAACCTCGCGCATGCGGCCAGCTTGCAAATGCTGGGCGGCAGTACTTAGTGCGGTCTTAAGAGCATTGGGGTTCATGTTTTCTCCATCCCGGGCTCCCGCGAGCTTAGAGACTATTGTCGCTCAAGCAAATACAGGATCGTCTGCCGAATTTTCATATTCGGAGTTGCTATCGATGGTGCGCATGAAGGCAAGGCTATCGCGAAAGACGGGTGCAAGAATGCGCGCGGGCGCGGCAATGGAAAGGATGATCGAAACATGGCCAACCAGGGGATAAGCAATGTGACGGGCGCTGCCCCCGGTCTCTGTGATGGCGGCAAGAAGGTGCTCACTGTTGCGCAGCGGAACCGTCTTGTCGGGCCGCGAATGCAACAGCAACATAGGCGGGGCATCGCCGTGGGCATGTTTAATAGGCCGCGCCACGTTGATGTCCTCTAGGTGTTCGAAGATCGGCCTTTTGCTTTGAATTTCCAGTGGATTAAAACTATATGGCCCGGCGATGCCGGTAAAACTTTTAATCCGGTCAGGGGCAAGGTCAACGGCGGCAAGGTGGCTTTGATCCAGACAAAGAAGCGCCCCTGTGTGCGCGCCCGCTGAATGGCCCATAAGGTGAAGCCGCTTTGCATCGCCGCCATGTTCGCCGATGTGGTCATAGACCCATCTCACCGCCAGCGCGGCATCGTCCACAAAGGCGGGAAAGCGGGCCTCGGGGTATAATCGGTAGTCGGGGACTGCAACGGTGAAGCCTTTTGCCGCATAAGAATTGCCTAAGAACCGATAAAGCGATCTTTTGCCAACGGTCCAGCCCCCACCATAAATGAAGATCAAAACCGGGGCAGGGGCGTCCCTTTGCCCTCGGGCAGGGTAAATATCGACTATTTGACGGTTCAAAGGTCCATATTGTTCAGTTAACGGCATTAGGCCCCATCACCCTTTATTGAGACGTCTGCGCCTGTTACATAACGCGGCAGCGTGGCATCAGTTGTATCAAGACTAAGTCAGACTTTTTGAATAGGAAACAAGAGCGCGCGTGAAACAGGTACGGGGCATTATCTTGGGCCGGATATTGGGCCGGGCAACCGGGCTGTTCGCGGCCATGGCGTTTGCGCTGCTGGTTTTGGCAGGACAGGCCATTGCGGCTTCCAGCTATGCAACCGAGCGCGTTCGCGTGGAACTCATGCCCGAACAGGCGGGACTTCCTACTGATGGCGGAATTGTTTGGATTGCGCTCCATCAAAGAATTTCCCCGAGCTGGCACACCTATTGGAAAAACCCTGGCGACTCAGGTGAACCCACGGAAATTGATTGGGACCTGCCGGCGGGGTTTGCGGCGGGCGAGATCGAATGGCAACCGCCAGAGCGGCAACCCTATGGTCCGCTGGTCAATTTCGGATATGAGCTCGAAGCGATCCTGCTCATTCCCATTACAGTCCCAGCGGGGCTAGCACCTGGCACACATGTGCCGATCCGGGCCCAGGTGTTTTGGCTTGTGTGCGCCGATGTCTGCGTTCCTGAAGAAGGATCGGTGGACCTTTCCTTGCCCGTTGTGATGGGCGCACCCACACAAAATTTCGCCGCCGTGGATGTCTTTGCCCGCGCCCGCGAACGACTTGGTCAACCTTCGCCGTGGGACGCACGCTTTGACGAAACAGATGGCGAGCTTCAAGTGGCGTTGCTCGGCGCGGATCTTGCGGGTCCCCTGGCTGAGGGCCGCATCTCGGGGCTGGCTTTGTTTCCAGATACCCCAGGACTGATTGATAACGCCGCCGAGCAGGTCATTCGCTTTGGACCGGAGGGGCTAACCCTTTCGATCCCCTCTGGCGCCATGTTCCGCAGGGGCGCCGCACCGGAAACGCTCAGTGGACTGATTAGAATTGACGAAGAAATCGCCGGTGAACCCTTCACGCGCTCCATTACGATTGATGCGGCGCGCGGCACTATCCCCCCAGGCGCCATGGAACGGCGCTTTGCTGCTTCGCGCGGCAATGGCGCGGGTTTTGGCTTGGGCAAGGCGGCACTATTTGCCTTGCTCGGGGGGCTCATTCTCAATTTGATGCCGTGCGTATTTCCCATTGTATTTCTAAAGGCGCTCACTTTTGTTTCTGTGGCACATGAACGGCCATGGCGCGTGCGCATGCATGGGCTTTATTATACGGCCGGCATATTGCTTAGCTTCACCCTTATCGCCGCGGCGCTAATCGGGTTGCGTGCTGCAGGGCAAGAAATTGGTTGGGGCTTTCAATTACAATCACCACAAGTGGTTGCCGCATTTGCGGCGCTGCTGTTCGTTGTGGGCCTGAACCTTTCCGGGGTCTATGTCATTGGCACGTCCATAATGGGCCTAGGCGGCAGTTTGGCCGAACGACGCGGGCTTTCGGGTTCATTCTTCACAGGGGTCTTGGCAGTGATTGTGGCGGCACCATGCACCGCGCCCTTCATGGGGCTGGCGCTGGGCTTTGCATTGACACAGCCGCCATTGGCAGGCATTGCGATTTTCATCGCACTAGGGTTTGGCATGGCGCTACCCTATCTGCTTTTAAGTTTCGCACCGGCGTTGCTTAAACTTTTTCCCCGCCCTGGCGCTTGGATGGAGCGATTAAAGCAGTTTCTTGCGATCCCCATTTATGCCTGGGTTATCTATCTGCTTTGGGTGTTGGCGCAGCAGGTAAGCATTTCGGTCGTCGTATTGGTGATGGCGCTATTACTTGTGCTCGCGTTGGGCGCCTGGGGCTATGGCATCCGGCACTCTGAAATGCGTGCGGCACTGCCGCGTCTTGCCGCTGTCATCGGGTTAGTGATTGTCATGGGCGGCATTGTCGCCCTATTGCCGCGTGGCGGAGTTGCAGCAAGCGCCTCTGGCGGGCAAGAGATGGACGCCATTCCTTCCATCGCGTATTCGGCTGAGACGGTGTCTCAATTGCGATTGGAAGATCGCACGATCTTTGTAAACTTCACCGCTGCCTGGTGCATCACTTGCCTTCTCAATGAGCGAATTGTGTTCTCTGATCCCGCGGTCGTCGAGCGATTTCAGGATGCCAGCGTTATCTATATGAAGGGCGATTGGACCAACCGGGACGCCGAAATTGCCCGCGCTCTTGAAAGCTTTAACCGCCCTGGGGTTCCGCTTTATGTGGTTTATCGCCCTGGCGAAGCGCCGCATGTGTTACCACAAGTGCTAACGTCTGATATACTCTTGGACGCGCTTGAAAACTGAAACCTACCTGGGAGGTGTGTCCTATGAAGATAATGAGATCCGTCTTTGTACTGATGATCTTGACTGTACCCGGGTTCGCGTGGGCGCAAGCAACCATTGGCGCGCCAGCCCCTGATTTTACGCTTGTAGATTCCAACGGCATGGAACAATCGCTTTCGGATTTTCAAGGGCAACGTGTGGTACTGGAATGGACCAACCACGGTTGCCCTTATGTGGGCAAACACTACGACACAGGTAATATGCAAAGCCTGCAACGGGACGCGACCGAGAGCGGCGTTATCTGGTTGTCGATCATTTCTTCGGCCCCAGGGCGGCAAGGATATGTCTCTGGAGATGAAGCCAACAATCTCACCGCATCACGGGGGGCTTATCCAACCGCTGTGCTGTCTGATCCCGAAGGCACGGTCGGTCACGCTTATGATGCGCGCACCACACCTGGCATGTATGTCATCGATGAAGAAGGTGTGCTCCGCTATCAGGGTGCCATCGATGACCGGCCCACGTCTCGTCATGCCTCGGTGGAAGGGGCAACAAATTATGTACGCCTTGCGCTCGCTGATCTCGATGCAGGGCGCGATGTGGAAATAGCTGAGACGACGCAGTACGGATGTAGTATTAAATACCGGTAGCTTCACCAACGTGGGAGCCGGGCGCATGAACATAGACATGGAAAATACGGCGGGCCATTGGGGTGCTGTCGCCAAGTCGCTTCATTGGGCGATCACTCTTTTGGTCTTTGTCCAAATCGCGCTTGGCTTTTATGCCCACGAACAAAAAGAGGCGATGGTCGCCGCGGTTGATATGTCCCAGGTTGAGGACGTTGCCGCAATTTTCCATCTTCACAAATCCATTGGACTAGTTATTGGCGCGCTCGTCATTGCGCGGCTCATCTGGCGCGTCACCCATTACGTCCCCCCACTTTCGGGGGAAATGCCCATTGCGTTGCGCGCACTGGCGCACGGAACCCATTGGACGCTCTATGTATTGTTGCTAACGCTTGCCGCAAGCGGTTTCATCGTCGCCGCGGGGTCATCCTTGGGACTAGATTTCTTCTACCTCATCCACATGCCGCAACTCATTGCTTTGAGTGACGAGGCGCGCGATTTGGTAGAGCTCGTGCACAAAATATGTGTGTGGTCCGTTGCGGCCTTGATCACCTTGCATATTTCAGCTGCATTGTTTCATCACTTTGCGCTCAAGGATGACACGATGGTGAAGATGTGGCCTGCCTTTCTTGGCGGGCGCCGAGGTCCGGCGCGACCGCCACGGGGCTAAACCTCGGCCTTGCTGCGCTTTAAAGCGCGCAAGCAAAACCGCGCAGGGTGGAGCAATTGCCGCACGCTTCGTTCAACGGGCGAAGGTGTTCCCAGAATTTGCGCGGCAAGCACTTCGCCCATCAGTGGCGCTGAAACAAACCCCCGTGAGCCAAGACCCGAGGCAACATAAAGCCCCGGCTGATATGGCGCGAGCGGCAGATCGCGGGTGACACCGTGAACAAGTGGTGCAAAAATCTCCCGGTACTCATCGGCGGCACTCACGGGCCCCGCAAGTGGCAACATGTCCGGGGTGGCAGCGCGCACACCAAACCAGTGACCTTCAATTTTCAAGGATGCAGCGAGATCCGGCATTGCTTCACACAACGCATCCAGATTTTTTTGATCGGCCTGCGGATCGAAGTGGGGAGTTAAGCTGTCGTCGTCCTTGGTGTGGGTTGCACCAATCCATTCCCCATTCTCAGTCGGTGCGACATAGCCGCCGTAAGCGACAGGCAAAGCCAATGTACCGCCGCTTGTGCGCGTGATTTGTCCGTGACGGGCTTTTAGTGGCAATTCCGCAAAGGCCAGAAGCTGCACGGCCGCCATGGCGCAAGCTATGATGACCGTATCAACTTCAATTACGGTGTTGCCCTGTCCACTCAAAAGCAACCAGCCGTCGCCCACCCGTTCCAGCCGCTGCACGTTTGTACCTGTTTGAAGGGTCAGGTCTTTGGTTGCGTGGGCTAAATAAGTTGGGGCGTCGAGCTGTCCAGCATCTGCAAAATAAAGCGCGGGTGCGGTGATCGCGGTCCCAGCGCGCGATGATGCCTCACTGGGTGAAAGAAGTTCAACGCGCCTTTCATCAACAAGACCGGTCTCAAGGGTTTTGGCAAGCCGCGGGATTTGGTCCGGCCACCGGGCCATGTGCAATGCCCCACCTGAAGAGAGCGCGCCGCTTGAAGCGTAGGTGGAGACAGCAAACCGGTGGGCATTTGCATAAAACAGCGCGGGCGCGTCGATACCGCCGCTCAATCGCGGCATGACAAGACCCGCGGGCGTGCCCGTAGCGCCTGCGCCGGGGTACGGGCCTGCTTCGAGCAATGTCACATCGCAGCCATAACGAGCAAGCGCCCTGGCACAGGAGACACCGGCAATACCTGCGCCGATGATTGCAATGCGCCCGGGCTTGCGCGGTAGAGGCAAGGCGGCCCAAGGCTCCGCCACGTCTTGGGGGCCGCCCGCAAATGCCGCCTGCACCATTTCTCTTTTGCGTCCGAACCCTGGCGTCTTTTCAACTGAAAACCCAACGGCCTGAAGCGCACGGCGCACATCGCCCGCAACAGTGAAAGTGGCAAGCCTTGCCCCGGGCGCAGAACAGCGCGCCACATGCGCCATCAATGAGCCGTTCCACATGTCAGGGTTTTTGGCCGGGGCAAAGCCATCAAGAAACCATGTGTCGATCTTTGCTTCGAGCCCAGAGAGCATTTCGGCAACGTCACCGTATAGCAAATGCAAGGTTACATCGGGGGTGACATGAAGGACGTGATGTCCCCGCGCATGCGGTGGATAGTGCGCTTTGAGACGCGCCGCATAGTCGCGAAGCTCGGGAAATAATTCGTGTGCGGACGAGAGTTGTTGCGCGGAAAGAGGGCAGCCTTCGATGGCAACATAGTGCAAATGGCTGCTTGCCGTCCGCGTCCTGTCCCAAAGCTCCCACGTCGCGAGGAAGTTAAGTCCCGTGCCAAAACCTAGCTCGGCGACGGAACAATGCTCTGCCGCGCCCCAACGGCTTGGAAGTCCAGTTCCATCAAGAAATACATGACGGGTTTCCGCGATGCCGTCATCGGGATTGAAGTAGATATCATCAAAGCTAAGGGCTGTCGGTGCACCGCGCCGCCAGGCCAACTCAGGATAGGGAAGGGGGCCCATGGACGTCATAGGTTCAACGCCTCGCGGGGCGCGTCTGGTTCACGCGAACAGGGTTCACCCCAGACCAGATGTTGTTAGTTGGCACCGAACGGCAGCGAAATGCTGAAGATAACGTCAGAGGTTTTGATACTCTCTGACAGATGGCCAAAATCCGCATCGGTCGTTGCGAAGTAACGATACTGCGCCGCAAGTCGCAGGCCGCTTTCAAATTCGTAGCCCAGGCCTGCGCCGAATTGATAGGCCAATACGGCCTCATCGTCCTTAAAGCTCGTGGCGAACGTCCGGGGTGTCGTTGTCGTTGTCAGCGTTCCTGTAATGGTGTTCGTATTGCTGGTGCCAGTATTGGTTTTTATGGTGCCAATATTGTTGAACCGGTATTCCGGGATCGCCGAGTTACCTCGGAAATCGTAACTCAATGTCAAATTGGCGATACCAATCCCGGCGCCAATGAACGGGGTAAAGCCCGAATCGCCCAGCGGGAAGTCGTACCAAAGGTTGGCCATAAAGGAGAACGATGTGAACTCGCCATCGGCGCGCGCGCCGAGGTTGGTTGTGCTATGCGTTACCGTTACATCGGCCTTGCGGTATGATGAGACGAATGCGGTCTGCGTATCGGTGTATGGCCCCGTATAGGTGCCTAGGGTAATAGGGAAGCGGTAATTGTAGAGAGCATCATCACGAATGCGCCGGCGATTTAGAAAGGCACTGTTTAATACAGCGCCATCATCGATATCGAAGCGCCGGAACGCGAATTCAGCCTCGCCGCGCAACCCGCCACCTAATTCCACGCCCATAGCCGCGCCAACAACCCAACCGCTGCTGCCAATGGTGCCGCTGAAATCCTGTGTATCCGTGACTTTATAGTAACCATAGGCCGTACCGACACGCGTTACCGATTTCAAAACCGGAACTGTCGCCGTTGTTGTGCCGCCGCTGGTCAATTTGACCGAGGTATAAACTCTCAAAGGCACAATACCCAAATCTGTTAAGGCAGTACCGCGAGCATTGAATTCCTCAACCTTGATGTATTCCGTAGTTGATTTGCCGTGGTGAATATCCGCATCGGCGAGATTCGAATAGCCGCCGAACAGGCTGAGATAGGTATCGCCTTGCGCCGCCCAGGCACTTGACGAAATAGCGATAACCGCTGCACCAGAAAGCAGCACTGTTCGATAACTCATAAAAAACCCCACACACAAAACTCAGATACAAGGAAAAGGGCCGCTCAAGGGCCCTTGCTAATTGCAGGGACCATACCGAGTCCCGGGAGCGCATTCAAGAAAATGCGGGTCATTAGGGCTGGCCCTTCACGCAAAAGCGACCTGTGGCGGCGAAGTAACAATGTGGCCCGTTGAGGACAAGGTCGGGATGGGGAAGGGAATGGTGCCCACGGAGAGAATTGAACTCTCGACCTCTCCATTACCAATGGAGTGCTCTACCCCTGAGCTACATGGGCGGGCGATTCCGAAAAAGCCGAGGCAGACTGCCCGGCTTAAGGGCCGTCCGTATACATGAAGCCAATGCGGATGCAAAGCCCAGTTTCGCATCGAGCCGAGCACTGTCCATCATGGCCAGCGATAGGACTTTTCACCTATAATAGGATTTCCTTCAAACAAAGCAGGCTTGACCGCTCGGCGGTATTGACTAGCTTGCGCCTCGCTAAATTGGTGGAAAGCAGCATGTCGGCACAGAAGAACGAATCGGCTGAGGAACGTAGAGCGCGGCGCGCAAAAGCGTTGAGGGCCAATTTAAAGCGTCGCAAATCGCAGGCCCGAGATCGCTCCGCCGAAACCACAGACACAAATGTTGCCGAGCCTGAGAACGGCACGGATCAGAATAAACAGAACTAAGCCGAGAATCATCACCGCCTCAGCATCGCCCGAATTTAAAGGCATCAAGAGGCAGTTCGCGCCGCTGACAGGAAAGCATCAATCAATATGGACCGTATTCGCGTGGGAGGGGGCAACCGGCTTAAGGGCGCCATTGAAATCAGTGGAGCGAAAAATGCCGCGCTGCCTTTAATGGTGGCCAGCCTGCTAACGGATGAGCCCCTTGAACTTTCAGCCGTGCCGGACCTTGCCGATATCGCATCGCTCACAAGCATCCTGAACCAGCACGGCACCGAAGTGAGCACAGTTGGCGCGGGCGCAATTGGGCGCGGGCTCAAACTGCATACCAGGGAAATTGCCTCCACGCTGGCCCCCTATGATCTTGTGCGAAAAATGCGGGCGAGCTTCCTGGTCACCGGGCCATTGCTCGCGCGCAAGGGCGAAGCAACTGTTTCCCTCCCCGGGGGCTGCGCCATTGGCTCTCGCCCTGTGGACCTGCATCTAAAAGGACTTGAGGCGCTGGGGGCGGAGATCCGCTTGGAGGAAGGCTACGTCCACGCCATTGCGCCTAAGGGGCTAAAAGGCGGCCGCGTGGTCTTTCCATTTGCGTCAGTTGGCGCCACGGAAAACCTGTTGATGGCCGCATCATTGGCTGACGGCGCGACGGTTCTTGAGAACGCGGCGCGCGAACCTGAAATAACCGACCTGGGCGAATGCCTTCAGAAGATGGGTGCAAAGATCGAAGGGTTGGGCACTTCCAACATCACCATCGAAGGGGTGCCGCGCCTATCGGGCGCAAAGCACCAAGTCATCGCCGACCGGATTGAAACAGGAACCTTCATCATGGCGGTGGCGATCGCCGGCGGGGAAGTTGAACTTATTGGCGGCCGCGCCGATCTTCTTGAAGCGGTAATCCCGGTGCTTGAGGCGTCAGGCGTGGAATTTGCCAAGACGGACCGGGGCCTGCGGGTTGCACGCAATGGCGTGCGGCCCTTGCCGGTAGATGTGGAGACCCAGCCCTACCCCGGTTTCCCAACCGACATGCAGGCGCAATTGATGGCGCTGCTCACCACGGCGGACGGCACCTCTCATATCAAGGAAACCATCTTTGAGAACCGCTTCATGCATGTACCGGAACTGGCCCGCATGGGCGCGGATATCCATGTAGATGGGCAAATGGCGACAATCCACGGGGTCGAAAAGCTGAAAGGCGCGCCGGTCATGGCAACCGACTTGCGTGCCTCGGTGTCGCTCATCCTTGCCGGGCTTGCGGCGGAAGGCGATACCACTGTCTCGCGCGTTTATCACCTTGATCGGGGATTTGAGCGGATTGAGGAAAAACTCGGTGGTGTCGGAGCCGATATTGAAAGGTTGAAGGAATAGTGCGGCGCGCCTAGCCTATCGCTTCTGTTTCGTTTCAAGGATTTGACCCCCGCTCTATGTCCCTTGCCCTTCACGCCAATGACGAAGAAGACCTCGCTGTCATCTCCGCCTACCTGCAGGACGCGGTAGGGGTGATGGCGGATATGACTTATCAGCCAAAGCAAAAGCGTTTTGTTTTGGTGGTGAGCCGCTTTGTTTGGGAGCGCGAAGCCAAGGCGGGGCTGTTCTCCCGCGCTATCCCTCAACGGGTGCGGACTGGCATCCATTTTGACTATGTGGAAAAAGTTCAGGTCCGGGACCTGCCGCAACGGGAAAAGGACGCGGCGTTCGATCTCCTGGCAGTCCATTTCGAGGGCGCCGAGGACGAAGGGGACCCATCGGGCGTGATTGAGCTTGCATTTGCGGGTGGCGGGACGTTGCGGCTTGTCGTTGAATGCATCGATGCCTTCTTGGCCGACATGGGGGAACCCTGGCCGGTCAAATCCCGCCCGCGACATCCAGGCGCGTGAAATTTGGCGTGAGCTTTGTGCGCCCTGCGTCTTTCCCAAACTTATTTTAGATGACATGAGACCGGCTGATGACCCAGCGACTAGATAGTTCAAACCAGGACTTTGCGGCGCAATTTGCGGCGCTTGTGGCGCAGAAAAGGGGCGCTGCGCCCGATGTGGCAAAAGCCGTCGCAGATATTATTGCAGATGTCGTTGCGCGTGGTGACAAGGCACTTTGTCATTATACAGAGAAATTAGATGGCTTAGCGGTCTCACCTGCAGGATTGAAAATCACGACGGATGAGATTGAAGCAGCCTATTCTTCCGTCGATGCGGATGCGCTTGCGGCACTAAAGCTCGCCGCTTCGCGGATTGAGGCCTATCACAAACGGCAACTCCCCAAAGATGAGCGGTATACGGACGAAGCTGGCATTGAGCTTGGCGGACGCTGGATATCGATTGATGCTGTTGGCATTTATGTGCCGGGCGGCAAAGCGAGTTACCCCAGTTCGGTCTTAATGAATGCGATCCCCGCACGTGTGGCTGGGGTAAACCGCATTGCTATGTGCGTGCCAACCCCAAAGGGCGAGGTCAATGCGCTTGTGCTTGCTGCCGCGAAGATTGCGGGTGTTGATGAGATTTATCGCCTGGGCGGGGCGCAAGCTGTGGCAGCGCTTGCTTATGGCACAGACACGATCCCGCCCGTGGATAAGATTGTTGGTCCCGGTAACTCTTACGTGGCTGAGGCAAAACGTCAGGTATTCGGCCAAGTGGGGATCGACATGATTGCGGGCCCGTCGGAAATCCTGGTGGTGGCCGATGCCGAAAATAACCCGCAATGGACGGCCATTGACCTTCTGTCACAGTCCGAACACGACGAACTTTCCCAAAGTATTCTGATCACGGACGATCAAGGTTTTGCCGATGCGGTTTGCGCGGACATTGAGGATCATCTTTCAACATTGGCGAGCGCGCCCATCGCCCGCAAAAGCTGGGATGGATTTGGTGCGGTGGTGGTGGTTAGTGATCTGGAAGGCGAAGCGCCGGGATTGATTGACCAGCTTGCCCCTGAACACCTGATGATCGCGACAGATACCCCCGATGAAATCTTTGAAGACGTGCATCACGCGGGCGCTGTCTTTTTGGGTCGTAACACACCGGAAGCCATTGGCGATTATGTGGCGGGATCAAATCACGTGCTGCCCACGGGGCGCAGCGCGCGCTTTTCTTCTGGCCTGACCGTGTTTGAGTTCATCAAGCGGACGTCGTTTGTTCGCGTGGGCGAGGGCGGGCTTGCGGCCATCGGTCCTGCCGCCGAACGGTTGGCCGAAGCCGAAGGGCTTCCTGCGCACGCCCGGTCCATCCGCATTCGTCTAAAGCGCGATTGATCTGGCCAGAGCGCGCCAGCGCCCCTATTGTCGCGTGAGAATACGAACCAGGGAACGGGCATGAGCGAGGCGACCCCTTTTCGCATTGTCGATATCAAGCTGGACGAGCGCAGCGTCATTCGCCGCACGCCCGAGATTGAGCACGACCGGTCTGTCGCCATCTTTGATCTACTTGAGGAAAACCACTTCAAACCCATAAGTTCGGAAGGCGGCCCCTATGCGGTTCACCTTTCCATCGAAGAGGGCCGGTTGGTCATGGATATCCAACTTGAGGACGGCTCGCATCACGGCAAACACATCCTGTCGCTGCGGCCTTTAAGCCGGACGGTGAAAGACTATTTCGAGATCTGCGCCAGCTATTACGATGCCATCAAGACCGCCTCGCCTCAAAAAATTGAGGCCCTGGATATGGCCCGCAAGGGGGTCCATGACGAGGCGGCGGAACTCCTCAAAGACCGGCTGGAAGGCAAGGTCGAGGTGGATCTGGACACGGCGCGGCGGCTCTTTACGCTGATATCTGTGCTTCACCTGCGCCCTGACGGAACCATTCGATAGGGTGAAATTCGCTTCCGCCCTTGATTTTCCGGTACTTTTGATGCAATGACCGCCTCCTCTGACGGACAACGCCCCCGGCGAGGCACACACAACCCCCCGGGCAAGCGAACAACGAGGCATGAATGGCCAAAGAAGAACTAATCGAGTTTGAAGGCGTGGTATCGGAACTGCTTCCCAATGCGACCTTCCGCGTCAAACTCGAGAACGACCATGAGATCATCGCTCACACGGCGGGCAAGATGCGCAAGAACCGTATCCGGGTGCTCGCCGGCGATAAGGTGCTCGTGGAAATGACGCCCTACGACCTGACCAAGGGCCGCATTACCTATCGCTTTAAATAAGCGTCGCGCCCAAACCATGGCGTCTTCTCCCCCAACTCTGATCCTTGCCAGTGCCAGCCCCCGGCGGCTTGCGCTTTTGCAGAAGATCGGCGTTGTCCCGGATGAAGTCATTCCCGCTGACGTGGACGAAACGCCGTGGCCGCAGGAGTTACCGCGGCCCCATGTGGAACGATTGGCGCGCGACAAAGCAACGGCCATCGCGAAAGGCAGGCAAGGCGCATTCGTTCTTGGCGGCGATACAGTGGTTGCCTGTGGGCGGCGCATTTTGCCCAAAGCGGAAACAGAAACCGAGGCGCGCGCATGTCTCGCGCTAATTTCAGGGCGGCGCCACAAGGTATTGACCGGAATTGCGCTGGTGACCCCGGCCGGCGATCTGATCGCCCGCGTGATTGAAAGCGTTGTCCAATTCAAACGCTTGTCGGATACAGAGATTGAGGCTTATCTTGCGTCAAACGAATGGCGCGGCAAGGCAGGTGGATACGCCATCCAGGGTCTCGCCGCCGGAATGATCAGCTACCTGCGCGGGTCGCACTCCAATGTGATTGGCCTGCCGCTCTATGAGGTGGCCCAACTTCTTGAAGGGGCAGGCTATCCAGTCTTTGCCAAACAGTGATTTTTCATAAGCGCCTAACAAAGTAAGGGGAGGGGACTTCGTGACCCGAGAAGTAATGATAAGCGTGAGCCCAGGTGAAACCCGGATCGCAAAGTTCGATGGGGGCCAGCTCACCGACGTGGCGTTCGAACGAGAACGTAGCGAAGGCGACGTCGCCGTTGGCGATATTGTTTTTGCCAAGGTCACGCGCGTTGATCCGTCCATCAATCTTGCCTTTATGGATATCGGTACAGAACGCAATGCGGTGCTGATCGGCTATGACGCGGAACCGCTTGGCAATGGCGGCGGCGTTGAAGATAGCCGCGGTCGCCGCAGTCGCCCGCGTATCGAACGTCTGGTGGAAGAAGGTGCATCGCTCATTCTTGCGGTCAGTGCCGAAGCGATGGACAACAAGGGTGCGAAACTTACTGCCAAAGTTACGCTGCCCGGTCAGCATCTCGTCTTCATCACCTATCGGGACGAAATTGTCTTTTCTCGTCAGATCTCCGATGACGGCGAGCGGGACCGCTTGCGCGAAGCCATTCAGCCGGCCATGCCCGAAAAAGGCGGGTTCATCTTGCGCACCAGTGCGGTGGATCTGGACCCGGAAGTTCTGCGCGCCGAAGCGCAAAGCCTGGCCGACAAATGGGCCGATCTCCAAGCCCAAGCCAATGCGCAAGGCGCACCGGCAATCCTGCTCAAAGAAGAAACCGGGCCGATCCGCGCCCTGCGTGATCATTTGAACGGAAAGATCGATCAAATCCTGATCGATGATGGCGCGCTGGTGGCGACGGCGAAAGAATATGCCAAGGACAACAGCCCCGAATTGCTCGACGTGATTGAGCACTACAAAAGCGATGTTCCCCTTTTTGAAGAATATGAAATCGAAGGCGATATCGAACGGCTTATGTCGCCGCGCGTGCCGCTTAAAGGTGGCGGCTGGATCATCATCGAAGAAACCGAAGCGCTTACCGCCATTGATGTGAACTCGGGCCGCCGCCGTGTGCAAGGCGGCAAGGAAGCGATGGCGCTCGATACCAATCTCGCGGCAGTGAAGGAAATAGCCAAACAGGTACGCCTGCGCGGACTTGGCGGGGCTTTCGTCATCGACTTGATCCAGATGCGCGAAGAAAAAAACATGATCAAGGTGGAAGACGCGCTCGAGGCCGCCATGAAAGGTGATCCCTTACCGCACCGGGTTGGCGAAATTTCCGACTTCGGTCTTTTGGAAATGACTCGCAAGCGTGCGAATAAACCGCTTGCCCGCACCATGATGGAACGGTGCCGCCCTTGTTATGGCCGGGGAACGCGCCTTTCAGTGGAAACCGTGGCGCTGGATCTTTTGCGCCACGCGGCGATGGAACGCCCCACAGACACGGTGAATTTATTCGCAAGCGAAGAAGTTGCGACCTGGTTACTTGGTCCGGGGGCGGATTATCTTGCCGAAGTCAAAACCAAACTTGGCGTCGAGGTTGCGGTGGCAGCAGAACCTGATTGGTCGCGCGAAAAAACCGACATCATCACGGCGATCGAAGAAGCCGAAGAAGAACCCGCCGCAGATAAAAATGATGCGGGCGATGGTGAAGAAAACGGTGACAGCGAGGAAGAATGAGCGGCACCAGAAAACGCTGCCCCATCTGCAAGGTCAAAGAGCCGGTGGAGAACTACCGGCCCTTTTGTTCCAAACGTTGCGCGGATGTGGACCTTTCCAAATGGCTGGGCGGAAAATACGCCATTCCCGCGGTGGAGCCGCCGGACGAATATGAACTTATGGAAGCGATGGAAGCCGCGAGGCGTGAGAATCCGGGTGCGGATGATTAGGGCCTAATACCCCGCCGCCATGCCGTCTTTGCGCATTTCCGAAGCGCCGAAATAAACCCCCGTATTGGGGTCGCGCCAAATCGCTTGATATCCTCCAAAACCGCCGGAGCCATCGACTGTGGTGTGTCCGCGTTCTTCCATAATGGCGCGCACATCCGGGCCATATCCGCTTTCAAGTTCCACCACGCCAACCCCGTCGCGGGGCGTGCCGGTGGCCGTGGTTGAACCTGCATGGCGGAAGCGTGCGGCATCGCCTGCTTCCTGCACGTTCATGCCGAAATCGATGATGTTCACTAAGACCTGCACGTGGCCTTGGGGCTGCATATCCCCGCCCATAAGGCCAAAGCTCATGAGCGGTGCACCATCGCGCATGACAAATGCGGGAATGATGGTGTGGAAGGGGCGTTTGCCCGGCGCGTAAACATTAGGGTGGCTTTCATCGAGAGAGAACAATTCGCCCCGATCCTGAAACATGAAACCAAGTCCGTCGGCCACAAGCCCCGAACCCATACCGCGATAATTGGATTGGATGAGCGAGACCATCATGCCGTTCCCGTCGGCCACGGTCAGGTAGGTTGTATCGCCCTGCTCAAGGCGCGGCTCGCCCGGCGCCACATCCTCCATTACCGTTTCCATACTGATCATCGCGCGGCGTTCCGCTGCGTATTCGTCTGAAATCAACCAATCAAGCGGGATGTCGTTGAAATTGGGGTCGGCGTAATAGCGCGCAAGATCTTCAAAGGCGAGGCGCTTTGCTTCAACCATCAAATGAAGCGCGTCGGCGCCGGGGCCCATGGCGGCCAGGTCAAAGCCTTCGAGGATTTGCAGCATCTGCAATGCCGCCACCCCTTGGGTGTTGGGGGGCAGCTCAAAGACATCATAGCCGCGATAGTTGACGGAAACGGGCTCCACCCATTCGCTCTCGTGCGCGGCCATATCTTCAAAGCGCAAATCACCGCCGATGCGTTGCATGTAGTCATCGATGGTGCGGGCAATATCGCCGCGGTAAAAAACGTCGCGGCCCTCGCGCCCAATGGTTTCAAGCGTGTTGGCAAGATCGGGATTGCGGAAGATCTCGCCCTCGGCGGGGGCGTGACCGTCAACCAGATAGGTGGCGCGCGCGTTGTCAAATTCTTCGAGCCACGGGCCATCTTCAAATCGCCGATCCAGGATCGCCATGTTGCGGTCCCAGTAGTACGCAATCAGCTGCGTTACCGGGTGGCCTTCGCGGGCATAGCGGATCGCAGGGGCCAGCACCTCGCTCATGGGAAGAGTGCCAAAGCGCTCATGCAATTCGAACCAGCCATCCACCGTGCCCGGCACGGTGACAGGCAGGGAGCCCACGGATGGGATGGAGGTTTCATCCCCCAGCCGTTCGCGCAAATCATCAAGGCTTCGTCCCTGGGGCGTGCGCCCGCTGGCGTTGAGCCCGTAAAGCTGCCCGGTCGCCGGGTCCCAGACGATGGCGAAAAGATCGCCGCCGATGCCGTTGCCCACCGGCTCCATCAAACCAAGTGCGGCGTTGGCGGCAATTGCGGCATCCACCGCGCTGCCGCCGGCTTTAAGAATATCCAGGGCCACTTGCGTTGCCAAAGGGTGCGCTGTTGCGGCCATGCCATGGGTGCCCACGGCGGGCGCGCGTGTGGCAAAGTCGGCGCCTATGATGCGGTCGCCGCCGCCTACGTCGCCAAAGGCCGTCGATACCATGGCACCCACTGCAGCAGCACCCACCAAAAGGGCGGCTTTAACTTTTCCGGATTTGGCGGTCATGGCGTGTGTCCCTCAGGTTGGCAGCGTGTTGAAGGGCATGAGATCGGCTTCCCGGCCCCCCCGTCAAGGGCCGCGGCAAAGGCCCCGCAAAAGCCGTAAAGGATCAGCCAATCTGGCCCTTGCGCGGGCGGGGGCCATCTCTTATAAACCGCCTTCCTTTGGCTGCGTCAGATTTGGCGCGGCTATCGCCCGGGTAGCTCAGTCGGTAGAGCAACGGATTGAAAATCCGTGTGTCGGTGGTTCGATTCCGCCCCCGGGCACCACTTTTTCCAGAAACAACTATGACTTGCCGCTTCACTTCCGTTCGTAGCAAAAAGCGGTTGCTCTTGAAATCAGTCCGCCGATATTCGCCGCGCAACGTAAGAAGCGCTCAAGAATTTCCATGAGCCCCCATCCCGCACCAATGTGAAGTAATCAATATTGTGCGAAACGATTTGGCCTTCCACGACAAGGTCGGCATCTGCCCGAACGAAAGCCATTTGATTATCTTCCATGTGTACCGTGAAATGCGAGACAGGTTCTTCAAAGCGGGTCCAGGTTGTCTGTGCTTTCAACCCGGCGTGCCACCCCGCAAATGTTTGCGTCGAAGTGATCCATTCGCCATCCCGGAAGGAAGCCGCGCCGATATTTGCGTCCGGCACAAACATCGCGGGAAGGGCGTCAAGGTTACCCTCTCCAATCGTTGTCAGGAACTGCTCGACGAGATCCTTCAAAATCTGTTCTTCGTTCGTCGCGGCGCGATCTTGTTTGGTCATTTTGGAAATCAACTCCGTTTTCAATTTGAATGATCTCGTCGGCTAACTGTCCGGTGTTGCAGACAAACGGCCATCTTTGTTCAAGTGTTTTGAAAGACGTTCCCCAATCTGTCCCAAAACATCAAGCCGGATGGGACCGGATCAGCTTCAATCGAGATTGAGGAGGAACCGACTGGCAGTTTCCTGCGTGCCAAGCCTGAATTGAAAATCCGTGTGTCGGTGGTTCGCGCGCCGCCCCCGGCACCATCTTAAAACTGCGGTTGGCCTAGCCTCTCGCCGAGGCGTTTATCTCCCCTTGGGATTTCCTACACCTACAAATTGTCTGCTATGCTGGCGACTCACCTCACTGGCGAGGTAATGCATCCCAAGGCCGCAAACCCAGGATGAATTTGCCGGTGAGCAATGGCGCGGCAAGACATAAGAACCGCGCGGCTGACATGAGGGAGATAGTCATGGGTTTCATCGCGCTTCTCTATGGCATTATTTGCTATGTGCTTTTCTTTGCGTCTTTTCTTTATCTTATAGCGTTCGTCGGGGGCGACATGGTCCCCTTCGTCACCGTGCCGAAAACCGTTGATATCGGTACATCGCCACTTGCGGGAATGCCGGCGGCCCTTGTCAACATTGGGCTCTTGCTACTGTTTGGCGTTCAGCACTCGGTCATGGCTCGCCCGGCGTTCAAAAAAGTCTGGACCAAGATTGTCCCCAAGTCGGTTGAGCGCAGCACCTATGTTTTGTTCACCGCGATTATCCTTGCCGCCATCTATGTTTATTGGATCCCTATTGAAGGAACGGTTTGGGCTGCGTCGGGAGTTTGGGCGACGGTGCTGACGGTATTTTTTTTTGTTGGATTTTTGATTGTTCTGCTCTCGACGTTTTTGATCAATCACTTCGAACTTTTTGGGCTGCAACAGGTTTGGTACCGCTTTCAAGGTAAGGACCTTCCTGAGCCTAAATTTGTGACACCCATGTTTTACAAATGGGTACGGCATCCGCTGTATCTGGGTTTCATCATTGCGCTCTGGGCTGCGGCGGTCATGTCCGTCAGCCATTTGCTTTTCGCCGCAATTTGGACGGCATACATCTTTGTCGCTGTGGGTTATGAAGAACGCGACTTGATCGGGATATTTGGCGAGAAATATCGTGACTACGCCGATCGCGTGCCCATGATGTTTCCCTTTGGCAAACGCAAATAAGTAGCGGGATTAAGGCGGGTCGTCATGGCCCGCCTTGACGCCCACCATGGCCCGCCTTGACGCCCGGCCCTATTTCTCCGAACAATTCTCATCCTGTAATTGACTGGGGCTGAACCTATGACCCAATCCAAAGCCGAGGCCTATGCCAAGGGTCCAGATGCCCCCGCCGTACGTGCGCTGACCATCGGTGATGCACTGCGCGAGGTTGTTGCCGATTGCCCTGATCGCGTGGCGCTTATTGGGGGCAAGGCCGATCCGGCGGAACGGCAACAATGGACCTATGCGGAACTTCTTGAAGACGCCGAAGCGCTGGCCCGGGTGTTGCTCACGCGATTTAAGCCGGGGGAGCGGGTTGCCATTTGGGCGCCAAATATTCCGCAATGGGTTGTGACCGAATATGCCTCGGCGCTGGCGGGGACCGTCCTCGTCACTGTGAACCCTTCTTATCAACCGGCCGAAGTGAAATACGTTCTCAATCAATCACGGGCGGCGGGCGTTATGGTGATGCGTGAGTTTCGCGGCAACCAAATGGCCAAACATATCGAAAGCGTGTCAGCTGAATGCCCCGAATTGCGTGAAGTGATCTTGTTCGATGAATGGGACGAATTGATCGCGGAAGGCAACGCCAGTGATGCGGCATTGCCGGATGTCAATCCGATGGATGCCACCATGATCCAGTACACCTCCGGCACCACGGGCTTTCCCAAAGGGGCGCTTTTGCATCACCGGGGGCTGGTCAACAATGGCGCCCATACGAATGCGCGCGCGGGCCTTAAGGATGGCGACGTGGTTATTGGCATTATGCCGCTGTTCCATACCGCGGGATGCGTCCTTGGCGTCTTGGGAACCCTCGCCATTCGAGGCACGCTGGTGTTGGCGGAACAATTTGAACCTGGTGTCGCGCTCGAACTCCTCGAAACCTACAAAAGCGCTGGCATGATGGGCGTCCCCACCATGCTGATTGCCATGATGGAACATCCGGATTTCGAAAAGCGCGATCTTTCCGCTTTGCGCATTGCCTATTCGGGCGGGTCAACAGTGCCTGCCGCCCTGGTGCAAAAACTTGAAAAGGCCCTTGGGGTCCAATTCACAATCGTTTTCGGGCAGACTGAATGTTCCCCCGTTGCATCTATGACGTATCCGGACGATCACTTTGATGACAAAGCAAATACCCTTGGCCCGCCCATGCCCAATACGGAAGTGAAGATCATCGACCCTGACACGGGTGCAACAGTTCCCTTTGGCGAAAAAGGCGAATACTGCACACGCGGTTATCACGTGATGCATGAGTATTTTGAAAACCCCGAGGCAACGGGCAAGACGATTGATAAAGACGGTTGGCTTCACACCGGCGATCTGTGTTCCATGGATGAACGCGGCTACACAAAGATTGAAGGCCGCCTTAAGGACATGATCATTCGCGGCGGCGAAAACATCTACCCCCGCGAGATTGAAGAACTTTTGTTCAAAAACGACGCAGTGGGGGAGGTCGCGGTGGTGGGCTTGCCTGACGACAAATATGGTGAGGTTGTTGGCGCCTTCCTACGGCCTGCACCGGGACAGACGCTTAACCGCGAAGAGCTGTTTGGATATCTGCGAGAACACTTAAGCCCGCAAAAAACACCAAAACATTGGTTCGAGGTCGATGAATTCCCCTTGACCGGTTCGGGCAAGATTCAAAAGTTTGTGCTCCGCGATCAATGGGTTGCGGGTGCCCACAAGGAAATGTAATCGCGTAAGATTAACTGCAATCTGATGTGCGGCCCACTTTCTTTGCATCTTTGGTCTATACATCCGGCAAGCCACTATAGCGGCGGAGTAGGGGAGACGGTTCAATGAGCGTTGCGACGCGCCGCCATTTTATCAAGCAAGCCGCCGCCGCAGGGTTCGCCTTTTCGGGTGCGATGAACTGGAACGGCGCCATTGCCCAGCAACTGGGGGGTGGTGCGAGTATTAATCGCGGTCGTTTTGGACCACTTCAGCCTGATCCGCACGGCCTTCTGGATCTGCCGGCCGGATTTTCCTACCGCGTCATATCCCAATCCGGGCAGCGTATGTCCGATGGACTTCTTTTGCCGGGGCGGCCGGATGGCATGGCGGCATTTGCCGGGACCCGTTCGGGAACCTGCGTTCTTGTGTGCAATCACGAAATCGGCGGTAACATTCTGGGGTTTTCTGCGTTTGATGAAGTCGGCCTCGCCGCCCCCGGTTATAGCGCCGATCTATTCTACGATGTTGATCAGGACGGACGCCCCCACCGCGGCGGCACAAGCACGACTGTCTATGACGTCCAAGGCGGGCGCATTGTGGAATCGCATCTTTCGCTTGCCGGAACATTGGTCAATTGCGCCGGTGGCGCAACGCCGTGGGGCTCGTGGCTTTCTTGCGAAGAGACCACCGTAGGCATTGAGGATGAGCGTTTTCAAAAAAACCACGGCTTTGTTTTTGAGGTTCCAAGCGCAACGCGGGGCCTTGTGCGGCCGGAACCACTGGTGGAAATGGGCCGGTTCGTGCATGAGGCCGCGGCCGTCGATCCTTTTTCGGGTGCCGTTTATATGACCGAAGATCACGAGGAGGGTCCATTCTTTCGGTTCCTTCCCCATACGCCAGGTGAGTTATTGAAAGGCGGGCGCCTGCAAGTGCTGGGCTTTATCGGAGACATGCCGCCGGACGCTCGCAATTTCGATGTGGATCAAGGCGGCGCCGGTCACCGAACTATCGAACGCGGTGTGGCGTTGCCGGTACGTTGGATCGATGTTCAGGATCATTTGGCGCATGAAGTACCGATCCGCGAAGCGGTCGCGGCAAGCGGCGCTGTCAAATTCGCCCGCGGCGAGGGCATGGCATCTACCATCATGGATGGTGCGTGCAGTGTCTATTTTGCTTGCACGGAGGGCGGCGCCATCGGCGTGGGGCAGATTTTCAGATATCGGCCCAGTCGTTTTGAGGGGAGAACCTCAGAACCCAACGCCCCGGGAACCCTAGAGCTGGTCTACGAGAGCACGCACCGCGACGCCTTAGATTCCGTGGACAATGTCAATGTCGCGCCGTGGGGTGAGCTATTGCTGAGCGAAGACGGAGATGATGGTAATTTCTTGCGTATACTGAGTAACCAGGGCGAGATCATGGACCTCGCGCGCAACGCTCACGTTGATCAAGGCGAATTTGCCGGCGCATGCTTTTCGCCGGATGGGAGCACCATGTTCGTTAACATTCAGGACCCGGGATTTACCGTGGCCATAAAAGGTCCCTGGCCAGCAGGCCATGCACGGTAAGGCCCCGTCCCTTCTTGAGCACCAGTTTGTCGATGGCCACACCGAACGGATCGCCGTGTATGTTTCTCGGCCATCCCGTGTTCATGTGGTTTTCGGGTTTAGCTTGTTTTCAAAGCCATTATCCCCGTTTATATGGGAAAAGTGATTGCCTAGCGATCTAGTCGATAGGGTATGGAAATGTCAAAGAACAAATCGAGGATCGATGCGGGCCGAATTCCGAGTCGAGATAGCGTGATCGTTGCGGCGCAAAAACTAGCGCAAGTGGAGCAACGAAAGCAGGATGGAAAACTGCGAGCCGCACGGCGCGATTGTGAAGCGTTGTTGCGTGAGGCGCCCTACTATGTCGCTGCGCTGAAAACGCACGGCTTGATTTGCCTTGACCTCGGAAAATTCGAAGATGCTTACAATTCACTTTGCCGCGCGAATGATTTTTTTCCAAACGACCCTCAAACCTTAATTGCTCTCGGCCGAACGCAATTTCGCATGTGGATCATTGAACCCGCCATCACAAACCTCGAGCTAGCATTGCGGTTTGAACCCGGTACCATTGCTGCGCTTGAAACGCTGGCTGAGATTTACATGGCGACCGGTGAATTTGGTGGTTGGGAGCGTGCCCTACGCGAGTTAGTCGAAAAGCAACCAGATAATCCCGAGCGCCGCATTGCGCTTTCAGCGTGCCTTCAAGCGATGGGACGGAATTCAGAAAGCATTCCTCTTCTCAAGAGCGTTGTGCGTGAGAATCATATGTCGTCGTCACTTCTTTTTGCAATTTCCTTGTATGGCAAAGACCCTGGCGTGATCGACATGGTGGAGACGACAGACAATATTGACGCGCCAGACCGATCCGAAGATGCCACCTATGATTTTATTCGTGCCAACGCCTTGCATTGGGCCGGACGGGCTGATGAGGCCTGGCAACTATTGTGCTTGGTGAATGCCGCCGTGGCGGCAGCGCATTTGGATAGCTGGAATGCATTAGCGCCGAAACGTGAGCGTGATTTGCGGCGCGCACAAGAATTCAAATTTCCCAACATGAATTCGAATTTTGACAGCTCGAAAGCGCGGCCCGTGTTTCTGTTGGGTGAAAGCCGCTCTGGCAAATCCTCGTTGGAATGCTTGCTTGGCGCCTTGCCCGGTGTTTACCGCGGACACGAGAAGCACATTGTTCCCAGGGCGCTTTTCGCGGCGTGTGCGAAGTCCCGATGCAAAAATGTAAGTAAGATCTCTAATCTGCCCAATGAGCTGGGCGGAGAATTCACCAAACAGTTTCGTGCATCTATTGAGGATGAGGTTGGCGCAAATACCGTATTTGCCACGACACAAGGCAGCCTAATTGTCGACGCCCTTTGGTTGAAACGGTACATCCCTGAGAGCCGATTTGTAATCATGAAGCGCGACCGCTGGGATGTCATGTTCCGGATGTTCCTGATGAACTATCGAGAAGGGGCCGGCGATATGGCCTTCAGCTATGATCTGAAATCCATCGAGAATTATTTGAATTGGTATGATCAACTCGCGGACATCTGTGTGGAGAAATTGGGTGATAGTTGCATTGAGGTATCCTATGAGGAGATGGTTGAGGATCCGTCCGCGACTTTGACCATAGTGGCCCGTCACTGCGGTATCGAAGCCATGCCCACCGAACTTCCCCCTATTGGGGATGATCGCGGGGTATCGATTCCTTATCGGGAGTGGATGCGCGAAACCCTAGAATCTTAAAATTGTGGGCTTCATAACGTGTGTGCTCTTAACCTGATCGCCGTCATGTGATTGGCCACCGCACAACGGGTCATGTTAAGCAGACAGCAAGAGTTAGGGACCAAAAGGCCAATCATGTCATACATTCGCAGTACTTTTACATTTGCGATCGCCTCGGCGCTTGCCTTTGTCGTGACCGCGAATGCAATTGCGGGCGATATGGTAGAAACATCGAAGTGGATGGTTGCCGAGACAGTTGAAGTCATGGGGCATTCCCCCCACGAGTCCATTCGCCTTTATGATCAAGGTTCAATCGATGCGTTGGGGTTCCGGCCCGATGGTGGGGACGTCTATTGCTACTCCATCGAAATCTGGATGGCCGATGGGCGCCGCATCTCTGTACAAGATAGAAGCTTCCGGCAGGGCGACGTTGCTGAATTTGATTTGGATCGGGCCAATCGCACCGTTGATCGGATTGAATACAGTTGCCACCCGCGTTTCGGTGTGACCACTTTAACGCTCGAAATTCTTGTACGCTGAAGTGCACACTCCTGATTTACTTGAGACTCAAAACTCGCGGGGTTGTGACCCAAGCACGCAGAGCCTTGTGGCATGTTGTGCGCGTTTGATGCGAGGGAGGTAGAGAATGCGGACAGTTTGTGCGGCGATCATTTTTGCTTTGAGCTTAATCACATCTGCGATGGGTCAACCCGCGGAGACTGATATTAGGTCCATCTATTTGGGCGGTCTGACCGCATATAACGATGGTGACATGCAAGGCTTTCTGGATGCGATGCTGGAGCTTGAAACGCTCCGCCCACATCAAAGGTCGATCATTTATAATGTGGCCGCTGGTTACGCGTTGAACGGTGAAACGGACCGAGCCATTGAAAAAATTGAAACGATTGCGGCAAGCGGCGTTTACATGGATATCGCTGCGGACACTGACTTTGCCTCACTTGCAGGCGCCCCTGGATATGATGCGCTGATTGCGACAATGACGGCGCTTATAGGCGCCCAAGGGGAAAGCGCGTTGGAGCACGAGTTTTTACCGGTTGGCGTTCTGGCCGAAGGGCTTGCCGTCGATGAAACCAATGGCGCCCTTTATATTTCCTCGGTTCGTCAGGGGTTAATCTGGCGCACGAGCGATGGAAACTCACTTGAAGAATTTGTCGCCCCGAACGCGCACGATGGAATTGGTGGGCTGTTGGGTATGGCAGTTGATACCGAACGCGGGCTGTTGTGGGCAGCCAGCAGCACACCCGGTCAATACAATGGCCCCAATAGGGAAAACCAACCCCCCTCGGCGCTCTTTGGCTTTGACCTGACCACAGGCGCGGTTGAGCATTATCTTCCGTTTGAGGGCGAGGGCCATTTCCTGGGTGAGGTTGTGATCGGGCCGGACGGCGATGTTTACGCAAGTGATAGCGCCGATCCAGTGATTTACCGGGTTAGTGACGATCTCAGCGTCCTTGAACATTTTTTCACAAGCGATCAGTACACGAACTTCCAGGGCTTTGACTTTGACGGTATGGGCCACCTTTACATTGCCGATTACGTCCATGGGCTGGTTGTTGTTGACCTCGCGAGCGGGCAGGCGCAAGTGGTTGACGCTGTTGATGGCTCCAATTTGAGCGGCGTTGATGGACTTTTTTATTGGGAAGGATCTTTGGTCGCGATCCGCAACGGTGCCCCGCCCCATAGCATCATCCGCTTCATTCTTTCTGAGGATGGGCAAACGATTTCGAGCCGGCAAACCTTGGCGGTCAATTTGGAGGCGTGGGATGAGCCGACGCTGGGACAAATCGTTGGCGGCCAGCTTTATTATAACGCAGCTAGCGGCTGGCCGTCCTTTCGTGACGACGGCAGCGTGGTTGACGGTGCCGAGCTCAGTCCCATTCGGATCATGAGTATCGACCTTAACTAGCGGCTCGGCCTATCTCACCCCGCCAGTTGCCAATTTCGATTACTTGGCGGCTGGCGTGAATCCACGGGTTTCGAGCAGGGCGTCAAGCGATGGCTCTTGCCCGCGATAGCGCTTGTACAGCGCCATGGGATGTTCCGACCCGCCGCGCGACAGGACATTTTCCCGAAGCGATTTGGCGTGCTCTGTACTGTAAATGCCGTCTTCCTTGAACGGGACAAAGCCATCGGCATCAAGAACTGCGGCCCAGTCATAAACGTAGTACCCAGCCGAATAGAAGACATTCGAGAAGATGTGAGAGAAGAACGTGCTGCGATAACGCGGCGCGATTTCCTTCATCAATCCCATGCGCTCAAGTGAGGCTTTCTCAAATTCATCCGCATCCAGAAGATCATCGCTTTCGAGCATATGCCAATCCATGTCGAGCAGAGCAGCAGCGCTGTATTCCGTCGACCGGAATCCTTGGTTAAAGACGGCAGCTTCGTTTAACCGCGCGATTAGCTCGTCGGGGATGGGCTCGCCCGTTTCATTGTGAAGGGCATAGGACTTCAGCACCTCGGGGTGAAAGGCCCACTTTTCCATGATTTGTGAGGGAAATTCGACAAAGTCCCGCAGCACGTGGGTGCCGGCAAAACGGCGATAGGTGTTGTTTGATAAAAGCCCGTGCAGCCCATGTCCGAACTCATGAAACAGCGTGCGTACCTCGTCCGCCCCCAAGAACACCGTGCCGTCTTCACCGGCACTTGGGAAATTGAAATTATTCGAGACAATGGGCGTGACCTCACCGTCGAGACGGTTCTGGTCGCGATAGGCGTTCATCCATGCCCCCGCACGTTTGCCGGGGCGGGCGGGCCAGTCCATGTAGATCAGACCCACATGGGTGCCGTCCGCTTCGCGCACTTCAAAGGGCTCGATTTCGCTGGCATAGGTGGAAAGTTCGGGACGGGCATGAAAGGTCAGGCCCCATAGCTTTGTCGCAACGGCAAAAGCGCCATCGCGAACTTTGGGAAGCGCGAAATATGGTTTTACTTCGCCATCGTCGAGATCAAATCGTGCCTGACGAATGCGCTCGGCATAAAACCACCAGTCCCAGGGCGCGATTTCAAAATCATCACCATCAGCGGCAATCAGTCCCTTCATATCATCGCGGTCTTGTTTCGCCTGGGTTTGCGCGCGTTCCAGCATAGTGCCGACGAAGTCGTAAACCGCCTCCGGGGTCTGGGCCATGCTGTCATCCAAGACCCAGTGGGCATGAGTGGGATAGCCCAGAAGTTGAGCCCGCCGGGCGCGTAGGGCGGCGATTTCGGAAATGACTTTGCGATTGTCGTGATCGTTGCTGTTGTGACCTTGTTCCACATAAGCGGTGTAAATCTTCTCGCGCAGGTCGCGCCGCTTGGAAAAGGCTAAAACCGGGGTGAACGAACTGCGGCTAAGGGTGAAGAGCCATGCGCCCTCATGGCCGCGGTCGCGGGCAAGATCAGCGGCACCCTCCGTTACGTCCTGGGGCAAGCCTTCAAGCTCCGCTTTGTCGGTAATCACAAGCTCAAAGTCTTGCGCTTCGGCCAGCAGGTTTTCTGCAAAAGTGTTCTGCAATTCGGCCAGTTTGGCGTTCAGATCGCCAACTTCGGCTTGCTTCTGCGGGTCAAGGCCTGCGCCCGCCCTGACATAATCCTTGTAGATCCGCTCAAGCAGCGCAGCCTTTTCCGGTCCCAAATTGAGCTCGCCTTGGATTTCATAAAGCGTCTTGATACGGGCCCAGATGGCTTGATTTTGAAGTCTTGCATCGTCCAGCCGGGACTTTTTTGGGGCGAGGTCACGGGCGACGGCCTGGCGCGCGGGATTGGTATCGGAGGCGTTGATGGGGCTGAAAACCCCATTAACCTTGGCGTAGAGCGCGCCGGATCGGTCCAGCGCTTCAATGGTGTTTTCAAAGGTAGGCGCAGCCGAATTGCTCGCGATGGCGTCGATTTCCGCCTGCCACTCGGTGATCGCCTGGTCAAAAGCGGGCCCAAAATGGGCGTCCTGGATCAAGTCAAAGGGCGGCGCGCCAAAAGGGGTGGTCCACTCTGAAAAGAAGGGATTTGTCATGGGGTTCATCCTTGGAATGGTAATCGGCGCAGATGCCACTAAATATTGGTAAGGTGCTGGTCCGCAGGGCGCAGCCCATCGGTGCAGGAAGACATAACTCAAAATTGCCTTGAGGCGATAGGTCGTTCCGCTTAACCGTTTTGCGGTCGGGGCCTTTGCAAGTATGTCCTTATGGGCTATGGCTGCCGGGCTATTTTGGGCGCCGCTACGAGGGCGGGCTCAGGCTGCGTTGTGCGCCACTCATTTGGGAGGGCGCCGCGCAGCGCGTAAACAAATGAAATGTGGGGAATGACCAATTGAAACGGCCGAATCAAACACTTCCAGGATTGGGTGCATCTGAAGGCGCTGGAGCGGCGCCAACGCTTCCTGGTCTTGGTGCGGGCGCGAATGTAAGCGCAAAGCGAGTTCTGACGGGTTATCAGCTCGAGCGCATGATGAATGAAGCGATTGAGCACCATAGATCGGGTCGGCGCGAAGATGCAGAGCGGCTTTACCGTACGGTCCTTCAGCAAGTGCCTGACCAACCTGATGCTCTGAATCTGCTTGGGGTTCTGGCTGTTGACGGAGGCCGGAAGGATATGGCCGTCGACTTGATTGGCCGTGCGGTTATGCGCCGCCCCGCGGACGCAAGTATTCAAAATAATTTCGGAAACGCCCTGTTCCTGCAGCGCCGTTATGACGAAGCCCAGGAGCACCTGGAACAAGCGATTGTTCTGCAAAAAGACTTCACCGAAGCGCTTTTCAATCTTGCCAAAACCGTGCGCTTGCAGGGCGATCTTCAAGAAGCCCGGCATTACTACGAACGTGTTCTAAAAATTAAACCAAACCACGCCGCAGCCTTGGCTGGTATTGCTCACACTTGGGAAGATGAAGGTGATATGAAGCGGGCCGAAGATGGCTATTTGGACGTGATCGAGAAATTCCCGGATCGCGCCCATGGCTATCGCGGCATCAGCCACGTCCGTAAATGGAAAGGCGACGAACCTGAGATCGCGAAGATGGCTGAATTCTTCGACCGCGAAGACGTCTCCGCCGGCGAACGTATTTCGGTGGCCTATGGCCTGGGCAAGATCAACGATGATCTGAAAAATTTCGACAAAGCTTTCGAATACTTCAAATTCGCCAATGACAACTCTGGGATCCAACACGATCACCAGGCCGTGGTGAAACAGTATGATGAGATCATCAACGTCTTCAGCAAGGATTTCATTGCCAAGAATCAAGGTCATGGTCACCCGACCAAAAAACCAATCTTTGTCGTTGGCATGCCCCGTTCGGGGACCACCCTGACGGAACAGATTTTTGCCGCACACCATGATGTGTTTGGCGCTGGCGAGCTTGAATACATGGCTCGGACTATGCGCCGTGCTCATATGATGAGCGGGCAGGCGCCGTCACCGATGGCTTATCGCAGTCTCGACACTGAGGCCTGGCGGATTCTTGGATTCTATTATCTGAAGCAGAGTGAGCGTAAAGCGCCGATCGCGGACCGTATCGTCGACAAGATGCCGCATAATTACGAGCAGCTCGGCCTTATTTCACTGGCTTTGCCCAATGCAAAGGTCGTCCATATCAAGCGCCAAGGGCCGGATACCTGCTTGTCCTGCTTTATGCATGACTTCAACGAATTCCATTCCTACAACCGTAACCTGCGTCATGCCGGCCTTTACTACCTGCAGTATGAGCGGCTGATGGATCATTGGAAGGACGTGTTGCCTATGGAGATTCTCACCGTGAAGTACGAGGATCTCGTATCCAAGCCGGAGGAGACGATTCGCCAAATGATCGACTTCGCCGAATTGGAGTGGGACGAAAATTGCCTTAATTTTCATAAGCTTAAGCGGAAAGTCGTGACGCCGAGTAATACTCAGGTCCGCCAGCCCATGTACAAACGGTCCAAGGATCGGTGGCGGAATTATGAGAAAAATCTAGGCCCACTTCTGGAAGCTTTAGAGTGGGAAGGCTACGGCGCGCAGAAAGGCGCCGCGGAATAGGTATTTAGCAAGGGTTTTCGTTGCAGAATGGCAACATTTGATGGTGGAATCACAGGGCGATGCGAAAAACGCTTTTAGCTTTTGAAAGCGTTGGGCTAGGGTCCCTGAGTGATAGGGTTCAATACGCGGCGGCTTGCGCTGTCAGTTTGAATAACTGGTGTAAATCGCCGTAGAAACACGACCCTGCGATGCCGCATAATGTAGTGCGGATCGTGTTTGGGCGCCTTTTTTGCGAGTATGGGGGCTTTGAAATGAAGCTAAATCTTAAATCAGTTTTGACCGGTAGTGCGGCGACTGTTGCCCTTGTGGCGGCGTCCAGCGCGAGCGCGTCAGGTTATTATATCGGGCTGTTCGGGGGCATCAGCACGATGGAGGACGACTTCACCGTTGCGACTTCGACCGCTGGTGGTTCGTCTACATCTGCGGGTACCACTTTCGCAGTGACATACGGCGTATTTCTAACCAATACGTTGTGGTCCAATGCGACTTGGGACACGCGTCCGAACTATAATGGGACGACGTATTACAAGAACAGCAACAAGTACACGATTACAGCGATTGGGTCGGAAACCGGCCTGACCGGCGAATCGGGTATCGGTCTTATTACGACCTTCAACAGTCTTACGGTTGGTGCGCGGTCAACCGCCTTTGGGGTAACCCAAGGTTTTGACGACGGGTTTGTCGTCGGCGGTGCCATCGGTTGGGACTTTGGTAATGGTTGGCGTTCGGAACTCGAGGTTGCGTACCGCAATCACGATCTAGAAGACGCATCCGTCCAGGGCAGTTTCTCCCGGGCGTATACCCACTACGACACGCTTAAGTCTTACTATTACTTCGCTACATATCAGTATACGGCGATCACTTATGTTGGCCTAAATACGATCACTCGTACGGGCTACATTTTTGCCAACTCGTTTACGACACAAAGTGGTAAGAGCAACTTTGGAACCACTGGTGCGGTTAATGGCAGTGCCGGTGGCGAGCTTGATACGTGGTCGTTCATGATGAACGTGTGGTACGACTTTGACTTTGGCGACAGCCCGATCCATCCCTTCATTGGTGGTGGTATTGGTTTTGCGCATGCAGCGCTTGACTTCAATATGGGCGTGACGGGTCTTCCGAACACTCTCGCGGGTCTGTTTGGTACAACCGCATCTTATCGCGGTAACGGCGAAGCAACCGATTGGGGCTTTGCTTATCAAGCAGGTGCCGGCCTTGGTTACGATCTTGGCAATGGCATGATGCTTTCGGCCCAATACCGGTACTTCAACACCGGTGCGATGGACCTGAGCCTTGCCGACCAGATCGAAGTCAATCTGGAAAGCCACAACTTCCTCGTTGGCCTCAACATTCCGCTTGGCGGCGGCATGTAAGCCAGACTTCAAGGAAGTCAGAAATCAGGCCGGTGCCCTTGGGTGCCGGCCTTTTTCTTTGCCTGAAGCAAATGCAGCCAAGGGGCCTCAGTCCTATGTAAGTGCGGCTTTCGTGCAACTTTTGGCGCGGTTAGGCATGGTTTTTTGGAAGAAAGCTGTTTTCGAGAGAAAAAAGCCGTTAGTCTTTTAGTGATCGAGATTCGAGCCCTTATCTGGGCTCCTGCGTTCATGCCGAATCGGGGGGCATTGCAATGGAATTTAAAAACGTACTTCTAGTATCGAGTGCTGCATTGGCGCTTACAGCCGCATCAACGGCGCAAGCTGGCGACTACTTCACCGTTTTTGGTGGCGCGACATTTCAGTCTGATGTGGATGCACATCAATCGTTCACAAATACTTCTGCGAGCTTAACCGGTTCCGGCTTTGTTTATCTTCGCACGGTCTACTATACGAAATTCGATGTTTCCGCGGAACTAGATTCCGGCTTCGTGCTGGGTGGTGCATATGGCCGCAACTTAAATCAGTTCTGGCGCATGGAACTTGAACTCGCCTATCGCGAAAATCAGGTCCGGGACAATGGTTATTTCAAGGTGATGACCTCAACCTACAACACCTTCTCGACCATTAGTGGCTTTGCGACCTACGGCTCGACTGGGCCCAACACAGTAGGGTCGGGGAACAATATTCCGCTTGACGGCAGCACCAGCTTCTTCTCGGTCATGGCAAATTTTTGGTACGACTTTAACATCGCTGGTCCGTGGGAAACATTTGTTGGTGCCGGCATCGGCATGGCGCAGGCCAATGTGAACAACCTGGAAATCAACACCAACGGCTATGGCATAACGCAGCTTGCCGATGGCAGCGATTGGGTCATGGCCTATCAGTTTGCGGTTGGCGCTGGCTATAACCTCGATAACGGGATCCGCCTCAGCGCGCAGTATCGTTATTTCGGTACTGATGAAGCTGAGATCGATGGCGTTGGCCTGCAAGGTGAAGCGAACGAGTTCCTCTTTGGAATCAGCTTCCCGCTTGGCAACTAAGCCAACCATTTTTTGGTGAATTTCAAGGGTCGATGCTTCTTGCATCGGCCCTTTTCTTTTAAGCTCTTTCCAGGGCCCCTGGGGAATGCCATATGATGGCTGATGTGAGCTCATGCCTGGAAGGGCGTCTTTGATGACCGCTGCTGAACCGATCAACCAACTCTACAATCGCAAGATTCTGACCTATGCCGCTGATATTCCGCGGCTTGGTCGGCTTGACAAGCCCGATGCTACCGGCGATGCGGTCAGTCGACTTTGCGGCAGCGAGATCCATGTGGAAATCATGGTTGAGAACGGCGTGATCACTGATTTCGCACAAGAGGTCAAAGCTTGCGCTTTGGGGCAAACCTCCGCCTCGATTGTCGCGCGTAATATCATCGGGACAACGCAAGCAGATATATCTGCTGCGCGCACGGCCATGGCCGGTATGTTGAAAGAGGGCGGGCCGGCGCCTACCGGCCGATTTGAGGATTTGGAAATTCTTGCCCCAGTAAAGGATTATCCCGCGCGCCACGCTTCGGTGCTTTTGGTTTTTGATGGGTTGCTTAAAGCGTTTGGCAAACTCAATGACGGAGGCAACTCATGAGCGCTGTGGATGCAGAGCTTCGCCAACTTGCCGTGGCCCATCTGGCGGATGCCTGGGCGAAGGCGGCAACCGATGGCATCCCCACCGATGTCATCGCCGCGGTAGCCTTAGCAAAAGCCTATAGCGAACTTGTCGAGGCGCTGGGTGCGGAAACCGCCGCCAATATTGCCGCGCGCTTTCCCGATCAAATTCGCGCCGGCCACATGGGCGGCATCTAAGCGATTAACCCCGCAAAGATTTCCGCATCCACATTCCCCCCCGAAAGGGTAATGGCAGTGACTTTGTCTGTGACATCAATGGCGCCGCTGAGAACCGCGGCGAGCGTGACCGCGCCGCCGGGTTCAATCTTCAAATTCAAATTTCGAAAGCCATAACGCACGGCCTCCCGAATTTGATCTTCCGTAACCACAAGCCCCTTTTCCACAAGGGCCTTGAGGATGGGCCAGGTCAGATGGCCAGGCGTTGGCGGTAAAAGCGCATCTGCAATGGATTTGCGGCTTGTATCAACCCGAACGAGCTCCCCCTTTTTAAGGGAAAGTGCAATATCATCGTAACCCTCGGGCTCAACCGTATAGATCTTGGCGTTCGGCATTTCGTCCGCAAACGCGATGGCGCAACCGGATGTCAGCCCGCCGCCGCCGGCGCAAACCAATAGTTGATCGAGTACCAACCCCATGGCTTTTGCCTGTTGCGCGATCTCAAGCCCGCACGTGCCTTGGCCGGCGATGACGTGTTCATCATCATAGGACGGCACCAACACAAGCCCGCGTTCCTTTGCAATACGGTGACCAATCTCTTCGCGATCCTCTGTATAGCGATTAAAAAAGATTACCTCCGCGCCAAGCGCCTTCGCGCCATCGACTTTTGTTCTGGGGGCGTCCTCAGGCATCAGGATTGTTGCGGGCGTACCCACCAGTTGGGCCGCGCGTGCCACCCCTTGCGCATGATTGCCCGACGACCAGGCGATGAGGCCGCGGGCTCGTTCGTCATTGGTCATTTGGGAAATGCGATTATAGGCGCCGCGGATCTTAAACGAGCCTGTTGTCTGTAGCGTTTCAGCTTTTAGCAAGATCCGTCCGCCGACCTGTTCATTGAGGAGGGGGTATTCCAGCAAGGGTGTCACAACGGCGACGCCGCGCAGGCGTTCAGCCGCTTTTCGTATGTCGCTCGCTGTTATCATCCGCCTCATCCGAATCAATGCAGTTCAGGCAAAATAAAACCGGGGCCGCCCCTTAGACAGCCCCGGCTTGAAGAAAGTGTTAGCTCTTAGCGGCCTTCGACGATCGAGATCGTCATGGTGTTGCCATTCTCGTCGGTTTCATCCCAGCTGTCACCGACATCGTGGTCTTCAATTTCGCTGCAGCTGGTTTCTTCACCTACCGTTACACAAAGGTTGGTGCCATCCAGGGCCCATGTGCCATCGGCGGTGGAGCCGTCGGCTTGAGCCATGGCAAAAGTGCCGTCGCTATTGAAATGATAGGAAACGACGACGGTGCCGTCTTCGATGGCAACGGTAACCGTATTGCCGAATGTCGATTCCATCAGTTCTTCGGCAAAGGCAACTCCACTGAAGGCGAGGGTCGAAACGGCGATGATCACGCCAAGGATCTTTTTCATACTTGTTCTCCGGTTATGATTTACGCGTTACGCCCCGCCAAAGGGGTTACGCCTTAAGAAAAAGGGGCCGGCGCCTTTAGCGGTAACCGACCCCAATGTTCTTAGCGTCCTTCGACGATTGTCAAAGTGACGGATTCTTCACCATCGCCGCTGGTCCATGTATCGCCAACGGCTTTGCCGTCAACAAGCGGGCTGCAGGTTTCTTCGCCACCTTCGGGCGTTAGGCAGATCTGGCCATCGCCTTCGGTCCATGTGCCGTTGAGTGTGGTTTCGCCAGCGGTCATGGAATAAGTGCCGTCCGCATTCATGTAGTAATTAACGCTAGCGCCTTCGGCTGTCGTGACCGTGACGGTGTTGCCGAAAGTGGCATCCATTGTGTCGTTCGCCAGGGCAGCGCCCGCGATAGTGGTTGCGGCGGCAAGAACAGCCGCGCCGATAAATTTGTTCATCTGTGACTTCCCTCTAAAGATATCTCACATCGAGCCTGACTGCTTCCCCGCTCAGTCCGGCCTCTCATTGGTCCCTCAGTACATGAGGCGACGTTAGGGTAAACGAAATAATCGCCTGTGCAAGTGGGGGTTTTGGCAAATATTAGTCCCCATCACCGCCCAATAAGCTGCGGAAAATGTCCTCTGCCGTCGGTGGTTCCTCTTCCTCAGCGGGTTGCTCTTCCGCAGGAGACTCTTCCGTGGTTGTGCCATCGGCGTCTGCGGCAGTGGTGTCCTCAGCCGCCGCGCCGCCGCTGCTACCCCCTCCAAGGAGATTGCGCAGCAATTGCTCGGCGGGGTCCACGGGCTCGGCGTCAGTTTCCGTGCCATCTTCCGTCGCGTCAGCTGGTTGCTGTCCGATGCCGAGCTGCCGTTCGAACAAACTGCGGCCGATAGCCTCGATATCCGGACCAAAGCTTGGGTTATCCCAGGTGCCACCAATGCGAAGGGGCACTGTCGCGCCGGTTATGTCGCTGGTCGACCCTTGCCCTTCCAACGTCATCACCGCTTGGGGAACAATGCGATAATCAATGGTCCGGGTCAGCAGATTGGTATTGCCTGCACCCGTGACCCGAAGCAGCGGATTTAAAAGCCGCATATCCACATTGCTCACGACGCCGTCACGGATTTGGAATGTACCGCCCAGTTCTGCAAAGTCAGTTTGTTGCGGTCCGCTTGGCACTTCGATATCGGTCAATTGCGAGCCCACCGAACGCAGCATCTGCGCAAGGTTGATGCCCTTTATGGCGCCGTCGTTAAAGCGAATCTCGCCATCGCCATTTAGAGCGCTGATGAAATCACGCTGGCTACGTCCCCGTGTGGTGACATCAAGCGAGACCATGCCAACGCCTTCAAGGGCGGAGAAATTTGCAAGGTCGGTGAAAAGCGGAAGCGCTTGAACCAGGCTGAATGTGGATTCCTCACGCACCACCGCCACATCATTGCGCGCGTCCACTTCGAAGCGCGCATGACCGGCCCCTTCATAGAGGTTCATCTCTTCGATCACGGCGGTAAGGACGCCATTGCGCAGATTGATATCGAGCGTGCTGCGACCCAGTTCCAGTGTGGGGGTCACCACTTCATTGGCGATGATGCTCAGGTCCGCATCGAGTTGGCGCAACGCCGAGAAGTCGATGGGATCAGTGCTCCATTCCGACGACGCGTTACCGCGACCTCGCGGCTGGCTTGCGCTCTCGCCCATATAGGGGCGGATATCCACCGTGTTGAGTTCAAGATCGCCCGAAATGCGCGGGCGTGAACCGCCCAAATTGACGTTGAAATTTCCGGTTCCGGTCATTTCGTCAAAGGTCAACGCCGCATTTCCAAACGAGATTGCATCGCCATTGGCATCAGCCCGGCCCGTGACTTGTAAGGGGCCAAAGCCGCCGGGGCTTTCGATGGGCGAGCCTGTCCACGCCGCAAGCTGCCGCACGGAAGGGACGTTCAATTCAACATCACCGCCGGCATTTAAGGGAACCGCACCGCTTTGGGCGACGGCGGCCGTGCCATTGAAATCGAGCCGCACCACATCGGATCGCAAGGCAATTTGCGTTGGCGTTGCGTTGCCATCAATGAAATCCCTTGGGCTCGCGATCTCTGTATCAAGGTTCAGGCGTTCACCGTTATAGGTAAGCTGGCCGTCAAGGCCGAGGGGGCCTGCCAAGGTGGGCAGTGAAACCGTGAGGTTGATGTCTTGCAAGTGATAGTCCGCACCGCTGCGCCGATCGCGGAAACGAACATCGCCCGACACCAGACGCACGTCGCCTAAGCTGACCTCGTTCAGGGCAAATCCATCGCCCGCGCTTTCTTCAACCGCATCATCCGTAGCCGGATCAGTTGCAATATCAAATTCCCAATTGCCGTGCCCGTTGCGGTCAATCACCAGATCCATAACCGGCCGATCAAGCACCAGGCGATCGATCACCACCTCCCGGCGCAAAAGCGGCATGACGGCCAAGCCAATCGCCAATTGGTCCATGGTGGCCATCTGTTCGGGTTCGGTGCCATCGGCATTGGCGAAGGCGACATCGTTGAGTTCGATCTGAAAGCGCGGGAAGAATGCGACTTTGAGATCACCATCAATGGTCAGCGCGCGGCCCGTGGCGTTTTCCGCCGCTCTTGTGATCTGGGACTTGTAAACGTCCATGGGAATGAAGTTGGGCGCGATCAGCAAAATGCCGATCACGGCAACGACAAGAACAACAAGAAGGGTCAGAATACGGCGCATGGTTTTCTCTCCTGCGGGTTAGGGCGGGGTCGGGAGATCGTAAGAGGCAATTATGATAACGAAATGTCAGCCCGAACGGGAGGGATTTTGCGCTTATTCCGCCAATGCCGGGCAATGCCGTGAAAGAGGGCCGCAGAAACGCTTGTGAGCGGTGTTTTAGACCACCAGCACTTGGGTGCTTGGGAAGGTGATTGCCACTCTGGTGCCCGCCTCCGGGGCGCTTTCAATACGGAAAAGGGCCCGGTTTGCTTCGGTCAGGGCACGAGCGAGGGGCAGCCCTAATCCGGTGCCCGGCGTGCCGCTCGCCACTTCTTTTTCAACCTGCTCAAAGGGTTCCAGCGCCACCGCCAATTCGGCCTCGTTCATGCCCACGCCCGTATCGTTCACCGAAAGGGTAAGCCCGCCGCTATCATCTAGCTCGGCGTTGACACAAACCTCACCGCCGCCCTCGGTAAAGCGCAAGGCGTTGGAAATGAGATTGAGCAGAATTTGTCGCAACGATCGTTCATCCCCCACGACCGAGGGCAAGGTATCAGCCACCGTATGGCGCAAGGTAACCTGGCGGCTTCCCGCAATGGGGCTCATCAGGCGCACACAGCCTTCGGTGAGGTCATGAAGATCAACGCTGTCAAAGCTGAGGTCCAGCTTGCCGCTCTCAACCTTGGACATATCAAGCAGGTCGTTGATCAGGCTAAGGAGGTGATCGCCCGATCCCAGAATGTCTTGCGCGTATTCAATATAACGAGGATTCCCAATGGGGCCGAGTTCTTGCCGCGCCATGACTTGGGCAAAACCCAATATGGCGGTTAGGGGCGTACGCAGCTCGTGACTGACCTTGGCCAGAAATTCCGTTTTGCGACCCGATGATTGTTCCGCCTCGCCGCGCGCTTCTTCAAGCTTGGTTTCCGCGCCGCGCCATTCGGAGATATCGCGCAAGACGGCACAGACTTTGACAGTGTCGCCTTCGCCAATGCGTTCAAGCGCCATCAGGGCCGAAACCCGCTGTCCCCCAGCGGTAATAACGGCAACCTCGCGGCCTTCGGCAAAGAGATGCGTCAAGCCGCCTTCGGCAAGACCTGCCACATAATCCTGCGCCCAGCCGGTGTCTTCAGGTCCCAACACGTCAGAAAGATCGTGCGGCGCAGGGCCTGCGTCCGGTAGATCCAAAAGCCGCAGTGCCGCAAGGTTGGCCCACTCGATGCGCCCGTCCCCTTGCATCATAAAGATGGCCTCGGGCATCATGTCCAGCACCGCGGTCATGGTCTGCCCGCGTCCTTTGTCACTGCGATCGATCCCGCGATAGGCGGTCACATCTTCCATCACATATTCAATTGCGGGGGAGCCCTGCCAATCGATGCGCCGCGCGCGAAGCTGCAACGTCATTTCCCGGTCATCAATTGATCTGTGTGCTGAAAGCTCACGCACCGCGAAGGCCAGCTCATCATGCATAAGCCGGTCATAATCTTCCCGCAGCGCGGGTTCGGCACCAGGGAACATTGTGATCAAAGAAATTTCTTCTGGCGCTTTTAAAGTATCTTCCTCGAGACCGAAAAACTCCATAAAGGCGCGGTTGATATAAAGCGGTGCAAACCCTCGGTGGACAACGACGGCCCATGGCGCCGCATCCACCATGTCGGCAAAGGCAGGGGGCCGCGCCTTTTCCGGCCTGTGCGCTGAAATCGACGTAACACCCGCCGTCTCGGTATTGGGTGCCCTGCTTTCATGGGCGACAATCCGGTAGCCGCGGAAATCGCCCCGCTCATTGGTAAGGACCTGCCCATGCGCTGTATAGACTTTGCGCCCTTCACCTTGGAGAACGACGATCTGGCTTGCCTGCCACCCCGTGCGGCCCTCCATGGCCTTTTCAATCTCGCGGGAGATCTCAACGCCCTGAAAATTCGCAATCTGGCGCCAATGAAGGCTCTGGGGCTCAGTTTCTCCAAGATTAAGGCGCCTGCCCAGTTGGTTCGAAGCGCGCACCACGCGAAGGTCGTAGTCAAGTTCAAGATAAAAATCCGCGCTCGCGTCAAGGAAGCTGGCAAGGGATGCCGCTTCCGCTTCGCGCTCAGCAATACGGGCGCGTTCATCCTCGACATCGACGGCCTGCACCAGGATGCTCGGCCCTCCCGATACGGGATCCTCGCTGCGCCGCACCGTAAGGCGGCACAATCGCATTCCAAAGCGGGTAGGGATCGTCCGTGTACGGCTTGCCCGCCCTTCGACCATGCATTCTTCGATTAGCGCCTTGGCAATACGGCTCGAGCCGATGCGCTGGGCAAGGGCAGGTTCACGGCCTTCGCCAAATAAGGCGCGGGCGGCTTCGTTTTCTGCGGAAATTTTTCCCGAGGTATCGGCAAACAAGAGGGCCACGGGGGCGCCGCGCGCGGCGAAGGCGAGGCGGGCATCTTCGTCGGCGTCTTTCTCGACAAGTTCGCCCAGAACTTTGATCAGTACACCGCGCCGGCCATCGGGCAAGGCAAGGGCTGCGGCCTCGCACCGCACCCGGCGGCTTCCGCTATGACTTGTGAGGGGGAGGACTGTATCGGTGGGCGTTTTATCTAGCCGTTCGGCCTCGGCCTCAATGGTCGCGGCCATGGGCCCTTTGGGGTCAAATTCGCGGGCTAAGATATCGGCAAGGGTGGGTTCGTCCCAGAACGCAAGCGCGGCTTTGTTCGCGTCGGCAATGCGGGCGCGATCCAGATCCCAAATCCAGGCTGGCGCGCTCATATCATCAAGGCGCGGAAGATTTACGCCCGAACGCTGTTTCACTTATCAAGGCTCCCTGAGGCGATCTCATTGCTTACCAAAACCCTAACGAAAGCCGTCCACCGGCGCCATATGAATTGCCAAATATGGTGGTTAGCGTTTCTTATGCGTGCCCATCTTGCGTGCGGCCGCGGCGGCGGCTTTGAGCTCGTCGGCAATTTCGTCTGCCTCGTCGGGGTCAAAATCCATCGGAAGGTCAACCTCTGGGCCGTTCACATAGACCCGCACCATGCCTCGATCAGTGGGACCGATTTGAATGCCGGCCTCGTCCTCTGATTCTTTGTTCAATCCCATTTCCCGGCCTCCTTTTAGCTTCGCTCATAACCCGGAATCGGCATTCTGGATACCGGAAAAGTGGACAGGCGCTGGGGCAGGCCCAGGGGCTCGCGATACCAATATTGATTTGCACTGCAATATTTGATATTGCAGTGCAACATAATCCTAGGTGATTTTGGCGGGAGAGATCCCCGACGACGACTCAAAGGCAGGACAAGACATGGCAAAACAAGTTGAAAAGCGCGCGGCGCGCCCAAAAGCCAGAAAAGCTGCGCCGAAACCCGCAAAAAAAGCGGCACCCACCAAAAAACCTGCAGCCACGGCTAACTTCGCCGCCAAGCGGCCCGCGCGCAAGCCGGTGGCTCCTGCCAAGCCCGTCAGAGCCCCCAAGGCTGCCCCGAAACCCAAGACGACATCTATTGCGCCGACCCCGGAGCTGTCCCTGGAGGCATCTCTGGCGCGCCTGGATGAGGGGTTTGAAGCCTGGAAGTCCACATACGCCAAAACGCAAGACGCCTATGTTGGCGCCGGCCGCTTGGCCACTGAGACGGCGCTTAATTTGGGTCGCCGTAATCTGGAGCTTCAGCGTCAATTCATGGCGCAGGGGATCGAGCTGGGTCGCGCTTTCCGTCTCTAAAAAGTGCTGTTCTCCGTGCTGTGGATTGAGGCGCCTCGCCGCTTGAATTAGGCTGGCGTTCGGACTAGGGTCCCGCGCTCAAAGCAGCCCGAAGCAGGGCTTGCGTTGGCCCTTTGTGCCGCCTTAGCTCAGTTGGTTAGAGCGCTAGATTGTGGATCTAGAGGTCCCCCGTTCAATTCGGGGAGGCGGTACCATTTTCTTCCCCTTTGCCATCGATACCCAAATTCTTTGCCAGTTCCTCGGCACGGGCCAGGTCATCTGGCGTATTGATATTGAAAAAGGGGTCAATGGGCTCGGCCGAAAACGGCACCTGCGCCGCATTTATGTGGGTCAACCAGCCTTTCATCGAACGGACGCCGTGCGAATCAAAGGTTTGGGTCAGTTTGGGCAAAAGCGCCCTGCGCCACAGGGCCGCAAGCGGATGTTGGTGATCACCAGAGATTGCAATTGCTGCATCGGCGTTTACCGCCGCGCTTGCAAGACGGTCTATCAAATCAAGCGGCACGAAAGGACAGTCCCATGGGACGGTCGCAATCCATTCAGAATCGGTGCGCATCTCAGCGGCATAGCAAAGACAGGACAGCAATCCTGAAAGCGGTCCCGCATCAGCCGGACCCCGGTCGGCAAAAACGGGAACGCCAAATTCCTGAAACTTCGCAGCTGGCAAGTTGCTGTTGATCGAGATGGATGTGACCTGCGGGCTGAACCGATCAAGTACGCGCGTTAAGATGGGCCTGTCACCTAGGGCTAGTAACCCTTTGGGGATGCCGCCCATACGGTCCGATTTGCCGCCGGCGATGATGAACCCTGGAATGTTGTGTGGATGTGTCATGGCGCTCTGGGCCCAAGTTTAGCACATACGACAATGATTTGCGGCACCGCCATTACGTTACTTAATTCGTTGGTTTAGTGGGGTTCAGGGCGCGGCAACAAAAATGCCTTACTGCTTTGTAACGGGACTTTGGGGAGTTCGTCTTATATCACCAAGGCGTGCGGTCAAATCTCGTTTTGGCGGTCTTAGACCGCTCTGCAAAACCTATGAGACTTCCGGTTTTGCGTAACGCACACGTGAAGAATTCTGATTGGTTTGCGAGGGACCCCGTCGGCATTGTAGCGCTGTCGGGGTGTATCTGCCCGGCGCGCGAGGGACGAAGCGCAAATCAAACTTTAGACCCGTTAGGCGCGGGAAGGGCTGGACCATGGGGCTGATCAACTACTGCCTTAAGAACGCGACCGGTGTGGCCGTCGTTATCGCTATCATTTTGTTCGTCGGCCTCATCAGTGCGCTTCGCCTGCCGGTGCAACTGTTTCCAAACATCGAACAACCGCAAATGACGGTCTCAACCTTTTGGCGCGCGGCAAGCCCGGAAGAGATGGAGACAGTCATTGTCGAAGAACAAGAACAAGTTCTTCGGGGCATGCCTGGGCTTGAGGAAATGCAAGCCAACATCAACCCCAGCTTTGTTCAGATCAATCTGACCTTTGGCATTGATACGGATATGGATCAGGCGCTGGTGGAAGTCATCAGCCGCATGAACCGTCTGCCGCCGCTGCCTGCCGACGCCAACCCGCCGGTAGTGCAAAGCGCAGCGACCGGGGATTCCAACGACACACTGATCTATCTTTTTATTCAGTCGCTGCCGGAAAACGACGTCCCCATTGTCGAACAAGGGCAATACATTGTGGACAATGTGGTTCCCCGGTTTGAGGGCATCGAAGGCGTTGCCGCGGCCGAACTTCAAGGGCCTGGCAATGCGCCGGAAGTTCTGGAAATTACGTTCGATCCTTTCCTTGCCGCCCAATACGGCATTCAAATTCCGCAAATCGCTGCGGTAGCGGGCCGCGCGCAGGACGTCACCGGCGGGTTCGTGGATATCGGACGGCGTTCTTACATGATGCGGTTCAATGGCGAGTTTTCGCCCGATCAGCTGGAAGACCAGATCCTTGATTGGCGCGATGGGCGCCCCGTGCGGCTGGGCGATGTCGCCGAAGTCGGCATCCACCGCGGTGATCCGTTTGCGGCGGTTTATCAAAACGGCAATCCGGCGCTGGGCTTGCGGATCTTCCGAACCAACGGTGCCAATGTGCTCACCACAATCGACGCCGTTAAATTGGAAATGGAAGCGCTAAACGAAGGGGTTTTGGCTGAACGCGGCCTTCATATGGCGCATTCATATGACCCGTCAGTCTTTATTCAGCGCGCCATCAACTTGTTGACGACAAACCTCGCTATCGGAATACTTCTTGCGGTGGGTGTATTGTGGCTGTTCTTGCGCAATGTGCGCGCCACATTGATCATTGCCATCACCATCCCGATCAGCTTGTTTGCGACACTTGCAGTGCTGCAGCTCACGGGCCGGTCGCTTAACGTCATTTCCCTGGCAGGTTTGGCTTTCGCAGTCGGGATGGTGCTCGACGCCGCTATTGTTGTGCTTGAAGGGGTCGTGCGGCAACGCGAACACGGCCATGGACTCATGGAAGCATCCCGCATTGGCGCGAGCCGGGTGGTCAATGCGCTGATCGCTTCGACGGCGACAACTGTCGTGGTTTTCGTTCCGGTCATGTTTCTCAAAGACGCCGAAGGTCAGCTCTTCTCTGACTTGGCAATGACCATTGCGATCGCGGTTAGTGTATCGCTCGTCGTTGCGATCATGGTGTTGCCAACTGCGGCGGCCCATTTCCTCAAGAACGTCAAGGCGACCCAAGAGAACCATCGCCTTTGGAATGGTATCGCTGCATTCATCATGAAACTCACGGGTTCGCGATTTGCGCGGCGCACGTGGCTGGTATTGCTGATTGTCGCGCCGCTTGTGGCATCCGCACAGCTGGCACCCGACGCGGGGTACTTGCCGCAGGTGCGCCGCGATGCGGTAGATGCGTTCCTTGCCCTACCGCCAGGTTCTTCTCTTGAAACAGTGGATCGAGAAATCCTTCAGCCCATCGTAGAGCGGCTACAGCCGTTTATGGATGGGGAACGGGAACCCGCGCTTCGCAACTATTATATCTTCTCTTTCCCCGGCGGCGGTAGCTTGGGGATCCGTGCGCTCGATCAGAGCCGCGTCGATGAACTTGCCGAGATTGTAAACAATGAAATTCTTGTGGGCTTTCCCGATACTTTCGGTGGCGGCGGACAGGGCAATCTATTTGGCGGCTTTGGTAGTTCCGATTCGATTGTGCTGCATATCCAGGCCCATGACCCCGAAGTCTTGTTTCCGGCTGTGCAAGCGGGCATGGGCGTGCTCAATGAGATCTTCCCAGCGGGAACACGCATTCAACCAAACCCCCAACCCAGTTTCGGTCAACCGACCCTAAACGTGGTGCCGGATGATCGCCGCATTTCCGAAGCGGGCTGGAACCGTCAACAAGTGGCAAGCATTGTGCGCTCGTTAGGGGACGGGCTTTACATGGGTGATTATTTCGACGGCCAGAATTCAATCGACATCATCTTGCGATCGCCCGAATGGACAACGCCGGAACAACTCGCTTCCATTCCGTTGGCAACGCCGTCAGGCAGTGTCGTACCCTTGGGGGACTTGGTTTCCATTAATCAGAGCGTCGAGCAGCAGCAGATATCACGCGTCGATGGTCGCCGTACGATATCTATAACCCTAGCGCCGCCGGACGGCATGGGTCTGCAAGAGGCGATCCGATTGATCGAGGAGAACGCCGAGCCCGTAATCCGCGAAGCTTTGGGCCCGGGCGGTAACGTCATTTATGCCGGGACGGCGGGCTCGCTTGAGCGCGTTCAGAGCCAGATGATTCCAAATCTTTTGATGGCGGTTGGCGTTCTCTATCTGTTGATGGTGGGCATGTTCCGCTCGTTCAAGGATTCGATGTTGGTGCTCCTAATCCTCCCCCCTGCAGCTTTTGGCGGTGTTTTGGGATTGGTGGTGCTCAATTGGTTCACGCC
>Ga0209273_10000136_pt1 | contig 141845 bp, 108 predicted proteins | sample tdAd471_FD_187126 | JGI IMG/M metagenome (GOLD analysis project Ga0209273, IMG submission 187126) | Marine sediment microbial communities from the Atlantic coast under amendment with organic carbon and nitrate - tdAd47.1 (SPAdes)... | ecosystem: Environmental > Aquatic > Marine > Coastal >... | reverse complement strand
ACGGGCTCGGACTTCAGTGTGCTAGATTCAGGCTTCTTCATGGGTGGTGTAGCTGATGGGGGTGGTGATGCACTCCCCGGAGGCTACTCCGCCCTTTCTTCGTTTCCACACCTGCTGGTTCTAGCTCCCCCGACTGCCAAGCGAGCTCATTGGCAGTTGCTGTACGGACCCCGGACCTTCTTAGGTTCCTGTTCTTCCTAGGTTCCTGCTCTTGTCTGGGAGCACCGCAGGGCGCCCCCACACGGGTCGCCTACGGCTGCGGCGTCCGCGCCGGCATGACCTCGAGCAGCTCGGCGGCGATCGTCTCCGCGGCCTCGGTCAGGGCGCCCTTCTCGGTCGCGCGGCCTTCCATCACGGACGAGAGATCGATCGTCCGCACCAGGCGCCCGCCCCACAATTCGGTCTCGTCCTCCGCCGCGAGCATCCAGGCCTCGACGTTGACGCTCACCTGGTTGTGCGACTTCCACTTGGAGAGGTCCCACTTGCGCACCGTCACCTGCAAGATCGCGTCCTCGAAGAGCGCGCCCGGCTGATAGGCCGCGTTGACCACGCGCCGGTCGGTGTAGGGCAGGGCCAGCGCGCTGTATCGACGCCGGATCAGGTTGCGCTGGAAGGCCTGCCGCAGCTCGAGGCTCGGCACGCCCCCATCGACGGAGTTGCTGTCGACCGAGTTGTCGATGATCGGCGCGACCACCACGTCCATCGGCTGGACCGTCTCGAGCTGGCCGTGGTACAGCTCCTCGACGTGGCGCCCGGGAGCCTTCGGCAGGTTCTGGCAGGCTCCGCAGGCGAGGGCCACGAGGGTCGCGAGGAGGCCGAGGGCGGCCCGGTTCCGGCGTCCGGGGCGGTGTGCGGTCATGGCGTGAGCGGTTCTTCCGGGAGCGGGGTCGAACGGACCCGCAGCGGGCGGGCACGGGCGGATTGTAGGGAATCGCGGAGGCGACTCAAAAGGTCGCGAGGCCCGGCATTTCAACCGATCCGGCCCCGGGAATCCCGTCCCGCCATGCCCCCCGGCGGCCGGCTCAGGGTCCCTGGAGGAAGAGCTTGGGCGAGGCGCTGGTGAAGGCCTCGTGGCGGCGCGGGACGTCGGTGTAGAAGAAGTCCCCGGCGTCGAAGCCGCTCCAGGCCCAGCCCTCGACGACGGCGGAGATCTGACCGAAGGCCAGGGGCACCCCCCCCAAGACGGAGATCGGAGGCACGTGGGTGACGACCGGCCCCGAGGCGGCGGGCGGATCCGGCTGCCAGATGATCCAGCGCCGGCCATTGACGTCCTGCAGGGTGAGGCGGTAGATCCCGAGCTGGTCGTAGGGCCCGGTGAGGACGTTCTCGAACACGACGTCGTAGGCGTCGGAGCCGCCCGTGTCCCCCACCGGAGCCGTGACGAGGGGCACGCCCGGCGGCGTCATCGAGCCCGTGGCCGACGAGAGGGGGATGCGCACCCCCGTGCGGTTCATCGGGTTGGCCGTCATCGCCGTGTCTCCGACGAGCTCCACCTTGAGGTAGCGCTCGTCCTCGATCGCCCGCCTCCCCGCGAGCTCCCCCACCACCCGCGCCCGGGCCGAGTAGGCGGCGCGGATGTCCCAGCGGTCCGCTGGAGCGTCCTCGTAGCCCAGGCCCATCCCGATCGTCATCATGCCTCGCACGCCGTAGGTGAAGGCCTCGACGGAGACCCGCGGCGAGTCCGCCTCCAGGAAGGCGAAGTCGATGTCGTAGTTCGGGGGCTCGAAGAAGACTTGCCCGGGAATGCCCAGCGGGATGTCGATGGGGTCGACGCCGGCGCCCGAGAGCAGCTCGGCCACCTGGATGGCGGTCACGTCGATCGTGTTCTCCGCGCTCAAGGGCACGCGCGGGTAGTCCAGCTCGAAGGCCTGCAGGAAGGTCCCCGCCGAGAAGGCGTCGGGGTCATTGACGTCCGCCGGATCCTTGGTCGCGAGGAAAGTGAGGAGCCCCACCTCGCCTCGCCTCACGGCGATCTGCCCGAAGGTCGACTCGGTACTGTTCAGGAAGGGATTGAAGAAGGACTCGGTGGACTCGCGGTAGCTGTCCCCCGGGAGGAACACGCGGCTGTCCGCCATGATGGGGTGCAGGAAGGGCGAGGTCAGCGCGGAGCCCGGGGTCACGACGGTCTGGCCCGCCAAGCCCACCGCGATGAGCTCCGGCTCCAGGGGCACGTCGAGCCGCGTCGTGGGCACGCCCTGGTAGGTGAAGAGGTGGTAGCCAGCGGCCTCGACCGTGATCAGCGTGTCCCCAGCCGCCGGGGAGATGTCCACCCGGCCGCTCGCGTTGGTCGGCAGGACCAGCGGCGGCGTCGGCTGCAGCACGCCCCCCACCGACTCGTGGCGGTAGACCAGCGCACTCGAGATCGGGGCGAGGGTCTGGGAGTCGAAGACCGTCACCTCGACGTCGAAGCCGCTCGAGATGGGCAGGCCGATGCCGCTGGCGCCGCGCTGGGTGTAGCTCAGGGTCGCGGGGTCCGAGGGGTTCAGGGCGCGGTCGTAGACCCGCACCTCCACCGGCACGTTGATCTCGTCGGGGTCGAGCACGCCCACGTCCACGGGCGCGGCGACGAAGAAGCCGTTCGAGCCCTCCACCGGCAGGGGGGGAACGCCGGGGTCGAACATGTCGAGATTGTCGACGTCCCCCGACGCGAGCTGCGCGGTGACGAGCACCGAGCGCACCTTGTCCGAGGCGTTCCCGATCACGGAGAGCTCGCGCAAGTCGCTGACCAGCACAGGGGGATCCTCCAGTCCCTGGCCGATCAGGAGCCCGAAGCTCGGCGCCTCGAGGTCGATGAAGGCGTCCTGCACGCCCTCCTCGATCGGATCGACGTCGAGCACCTGCAAGGGCGTGCGCAGCTCCCCACGGCGCATGGCGAAGGCGAAGGAGATGTCCCCGGCTTCGAAGAGCGCCACCAGGGGGTCGCTGCTCTGAAGCAGCCCGAGCTGTTCCCGCGTGACCTCGTAGGGGCCGGCCCCTACCTCCAGGTTGACCTCGCGGAACTTCGAGATCCGGGGCGGGGCTTCCTCGTCCTCGTCGGGATTCGAGCCGACGATGAAGATCTCGAGGACGTCCCCCATGACGGTGTCGTCATCGAAGTCGAGGCCCATCGTCAGCTCGCGGCTTCCCGTGGGCGACAGGTTCTCGATCCCGATCGCGTCGTCCGGGACGCTCGTGATCATCGTGTCGATCGGCAGACCGAAGTCGTTGGTCGAGAAGCTGCGCATGTCGGGCTCCATGCGCTCCTCGTTGACCGTCGAGATCCGCAGGGCCGGGTCGGGGTCGGTCGAGAGGTCGATCGAGACCGTCACGCGTTGACCCAATTCGGCGCGCTCGCCGGTCGCCGTGTCGATGCTGTGCCAGGTCCAGATGCGCGGCTCCTGCGCGCCGCCTTCGAGGGTCACGAGCTCGGGGGCCGGGTCGAATTCGGGGTCCACGCCCTCGACCTGGACGTCCCAGGAGAGGGGCGTGACGGAGGTCGGGTCGATCAGCCGGTCGAAGACCGTCACGACCTCCGTGATCGGGCTCGCGCTGGCGGAGCCGTCGTAGGGCCAGGTCATCAGCACGTCCGGCACTCCGGGCGGGTCGTTCGTGACCGTGAAGGTGCCGACCACGCCGTCCTCCGGGCGACCGAGGACCGCCCCCGAGAGGTCGGCCACCTGGGCCTCCGTCGCTTCCGCCAGGATGATCTGGTACTCCTCGCCCCCGATCAGTCCGGGCGGGATCAGCACCAGCACGCGGCCGTCCCCCACGAGAGCCGCGCTGGTCTCGCCCCCGGGGCCACCGATGCCGCCCGAGCGCTCGACGCTGAAGGCGCCGTCGATCGTGGCGGGGGAGATCGTCTCGCTGAAGACGAGCACGATCGGTGATTCGGGCTTGGCCTCGCCCGAGGGGAAGATGCGCTCGATCGTCGGGCGCCCGGGGACCGTCCACTCCCCGGTCTCCGGGAAGGTCGCGGCGACCTGGTTGGCCCCCTGCTCGGGGTCGATCTGGCAACCCTCCGTCCCGAAGACGCAGGCCGGGTTGTCGCAGGAGCTGAGCTGGCCCAACGCCAGGGCCCCGAGGAGGGTCAGCAGGGCGGCCGGAGGCGAGGGCCGGAGGCGAGAAGCGGTCATGGAGGGGGTGCGACGGCGATCAGAGGGGGCTGGGACGAGCCCGCGACCGCCATCTTCCCGCAAGCCGGGGGGGGTTGGAAGGCGCCCGCGGGAAAGTCGTCGCCCCAAGGCTGCGGTTGGACTACAGGGGTCCCGAGCCGGCCCCCCTCCGGGGTTAGAATGCCGGGATCCTCGGCGGCCTCCGGCCCCGCTCCACACGGCCCGTCCACCCGGCACCGCGACGGACCCCGCCCGCTCCCTTCGAAGACCCCTTCGACGGCACAGCCCCCCAGACCATGACCCACGCCCGCTTCGGCGCCCTCTCGGCGCTCCTCCTCCTCACCGCCTGCGCCTCGAGCTCGGCCCCCGAGGGGGGCTCGAAGGACGCGTCCAGCCCCGAGCTCCAGGCTCAAGTGGCTCTGGTCGACGCGCGGCGCCTGATGGTCGAGGGACAGCCCCGGGACGCGATGGTCGAGCTCGACACCGCCCTGGAGCTCGAGGCCGAGCCGGTCGAGACCCAGTTCCTGCGCGGCGAGGCCACCCTGCGCCTGGGCGTCGAGGACGGCAACGCCTTCTTCTTCGAGGACTCGCGCGCCGCCTTCCGGACCGCGGCGGAGAGCGGCCAGGCGCCTGCTGCCTGGTTCGGCGCCGCCCGCGCGACCTGGATGCTCTACTACCAGAGCGGCGACGCGCAGCACCTCGAGGAGGCCCTCGGCTACCTCGAGCGCGGGCGGACGGCGCGCGCCGCGGGCGATCGCCTGGAGCGCTACCTCGGCGAGACCCCCGAACGCACGGTGGCCGAGGTGGGCTTCACGGCCTACACGGCCGCCAAGGGCGGGACCCTGGCCGAGGAGCGCGCCCCGGAGCTCTTCGAGGCCGCGCGCGACGCCCTCGAGGCCGAGATCGCCCTCGATCCGACCTCCGCCTGGGGCTGGGGTCAGCTCGCGAATCTCTACCTCTGGGAGGAGCGCCGCGAGGACGCGCGCACCACCCTCGCGACCGCCATCGCTCTCTCCCCGACCGAGACCGGCCTGCACGAGGCCCGCGTGCGCCTCGCGCAAGAGGACGGAGGCTGGCCGGAGGTCGAGCGCCTCTACGGGGAGTTCTCCCAGGAGCACGACGGCGCCGCCATCGGTCACTGGTGGCTCGGACGCGCGGTCTACGAACAAGCCCTCGAGGGGCTGCTCGCGGAGCAGGACGACCGTGGCGCGGCCTTCGAGCGGGCCGAAACGGAGCTGGCGCGCACGCGCGAGCTCGAGCCCTCCTTCGCCGAGGCTTGCATGGCCTACGAGGTGATCTGCCGCGACGGTCGGGGCTGGAGCGCCTACTACGCCGGTGACCTGGCCGCGGCCGAGGAGGCCTTCTGGTCGATGGAGGAGCTCTTCGAGGGCGGCATCCAGTGGGAGGTCCAGGAGCGCCTGTGGTCGGGCGTGCGCTCGCTGAACTTCCTGCTGAGCGAGCACTACTCGAGCTGGACGCGGGTCTTCGAGGCCGACTCGGGCGTGACCTACCCTGAGGCCTTCGCCTCCCTGCAGGAGGCGGCCCGCCTCGCGAACCGCCTCTTCGAGTACGACGCCGACGACAAGGACCACGCCAACAACGCCGGCTTCTTCAACCGCGACGTGGCGGTCCAGTACGAGCTGCAGGGCACCCAGCTCCTGACCGGGCCGCCCGCGGAGACGGAAGAGAGCGCGGAGACCGAGCAGTCCGGCGAGGAGGCCGAGAACGCAGGCGACGACTCCGTCACGCAGGCCGCCGCCGACGAGGCCTCCGCCCATGAAGATCGCGACGAGGAGGAGGCGGCCGCCCGTGAGGAGCAGGCGCGGGAGGCCTTCGCCCGGGCCCGCGAGCACATGGAGCTGAGCTACGAGGCCTACCAGCGGGCGGCGGAGCTCGCCCCCCGGGACGCCCGCGTGATCAACGACACGGGCCTGATCCTCGCCTACTACCTCCAGCGTGACCTCGACGCGGCCCGCGACTACTTCGAGCGTTCGATCGCCGTCGGCCTCCCCCAGCTCGAGGCGGGCATCGAGGACGAGGAAGAGCGCACCATGACCCGCGAAGCCGTCGGAGACGCCTACCAGAACCTGGGCGTCGTGGCCCTGACCCTGGAGGGTGACGCCGCCACGGCGCGGCGGCTCTTCGAGAAGAGCCTCGAGTACGAGCGCGCCCCGCGGGTCCAGGTGACGACCTTCTTCTTGCCCCTCTGTGCTCGCGTGGAGAGCGGGGAGATCCCCGCCGCGCGCGTCATCGAGGCCCACTACTGGAAGGACCTGGAGGTCTCCCAGGTCCTCGAGCGCGAGGCGGTCATGGCGGAGCTGCGCGAAGAGCTCGCTCGCCGCTAGACCCCCTCCCTCCCCTTCCCCCACTTCGGGCTCGGCGCGCTCCGGGTCCAGCCCCCCATGTTGTCCACCCCCCTGCTGCTCCTGGCCCTCGCGGGCCCCGCCCCCTCCACCGTCCCGACCCCACTCGCCCCCCGCGACGAAGTCGGCGAGCTCGTCACCCGTGGCCGCGAGCTGATCGCGCAGGGGCGCGGCGGCGAGGCCCGCGTGATCCTCGAGGAGGCCGACGCCCTGGACGCGGGGAGGCTGCGCACGCGCATGTGGCTCGCCCGCGCCCTCGTGGAGGACGGACACCTCAACGACGCCCTCGACCTGACGGACGACCTGGCCGCGTCGAACTCGGGCCCCGAGATCGACTACCTCTACGGCATGGCCTTCGCGGCGAAGGCCCGCGCCTACATCGCGGAAGGCGTGGGCGGCGGCATGATCGCGATGAACTTCGGCGACGCCCTGAGCTACCTCGAGGCCGCCACCCAGGCCGACCCCGAGCGCTTCGCCGACGCCTTCGCACCGCTGGCCGAGGCCGCCTGGCACTCGCAGGAGCTCGAGCGAGCCCGGCCCGCGGCCGAGCGCGCGGTCGCGGCCAGCGGCGGCGGCGCGGACGAGACCTTCCTCCTGGGCGAGGTCGCCTTCTCCCAGTTCGTCGTCGCGAAGGGCGACGAGAGCCGCAGCGAAGAGGCGCAGGCCCATTGGCAGGCGGCCCTCGACGCCTTCCGCGTCGTGGCCGCGGGACGGCCCGACGCTCAGCGCGCCGTCGAAGCGTCCGTCGAGGAGGACGAGGCGGCCGTCGCCCTGCGCGCCCGGGCCGCGAAGAAGGCCGGCGACGTGGCGGTCTGGGGCGGGCGCCTCGAGGAGGCGGCGGGGAGCTATGCCCTGGCGATGGAGCTCGAGCCGGCGAGCGTGCCCTACGACCAGCTCCTGGGGAGCCTCGGCAGCGAGGCCTTCCTCGCCTGCCTCGAGGACGGCGCGGCGCGCTTCGCCCGGGAGCACGACGAGGCGGACGTCGCCGACGCGACCCTCCTGTGGTGGCTGGGGTGGGCGCGCCTGGAGGCCGAGGACTTCGGCGCGTCGCGCGCGGCCTTCGAGCGCTGCATCGAGAAGTGGCCGGGCTACACCAACTGCCACTGGTTCATCGCCCTCGGCCTGTACCAGGAGGGAGACCTCGCCGGCGCCACGCTCTCCGTCCTGGAGCACGCGCGCCTCGACCTCGAGGGCCTGGTGGCCTCCGTCCAGGCCGACGCGCCCTACCACCTCGGCCTCCTCGACGGCCTGGTCGGTCGCTGCTTCGAGTCGGACGACCTGATCGGGGCCGCACGCCTCAGCACCGTTCAAGCGAACTGCGCCCCCGAGGAGCCCCGCTACTGGAACAACGTCGGCCTCTTCTACCGTGACGTCGGCGACCGCCTGGCCCACGCCGACGGTTCTCCCCTGAGCGACGACGAACGGCGGCCGTTCTACGAGCAGGCCCTGACGGGCTACGAGCGCGCTCTCGCCCTCGAGCCCGAGAACCCCGCCTTCCTGAACGACACGGCGGTCATCCTGCACTACTGCCTGGAGTCCGAGCTCGAGCGGGCGCGCGACCTCTACCGACGCGCCGGCGAGCGCGCCGAGGTCGAGCTCGCGCGCGAGGACCTCGACGAGGAGACGCGCCGCATCTTCGAGGTCGCCCGTCGCGACAGCACGAACAACCTGCGCCGCCTCGAGGCCCTGCTGCGCGAGCGCGCCGGGACGCGGCCGTCGGCGCCTACGCTTCCGGCCGACCCCGCCCAGGGCTGAGCTCGGCTCAGGCCTCCTCGACCGCCGCCCGCCGCCGCCGCATGCCGGTGTGCAGGATGGCGGCGAGGAGCACGAGGGAGCCGGCGACGAAGAGCCCGCGGATCCCGATCCACTGGCTGACGAGCCCCCCCACCATGGCCGAGACCGAGAAGGCCAGGGTGCGGGCGCTGAAGACCGCGCCCATGGCGCTGCCCCGGCGGTGCACCGGGATCTCGTCCGCGGCCAGGCCGTAGGTCGAGGGGCTGGAGCCCGCCATGGCGCCGAAGAGCAGGACGCGCACGACGAAGAGCATCGTCACGTTCGTCGTCAGGGCGTGCATGGCCAGGGTCACCAGCACGAGGAGCGCGCAGCGCCGCAGGGCGACGGCGTGGCCCACGCGATCGCCGAGCCGCCCCCAGAGCGGCATGGCGACGAGGTTCACGCCCGCGCCGACGCTGAAGAGGAGCGCGGTCAGGAAGCTCGCCCGCTCGGGGCTGGCGCCGAGCTCCTCGACGAAGATGAGGAGCAGTGGGTTCGAGGCGCCGATGCCGAGGACCATCCAGAAGAGCAGCTGCAGGGCGTCGCGCAGCGCCGGCCGCTCCCAGACGGCGACCAGGTCACGCAGGCTCGCCCGCAGGACGGCCAGCGGTCGCGCGCCGGCCTCGACCTGCTGACGGTCGGAGGCGTCCTCCAGGGCGAGGAACCACACCAGGCCCGCGGAGAAGGCGCTGGCGATGGCCACGCCGACGAAGACCGCCTCGAGTCCCGCCAGGGCCTCGCCCCCCTCGGCGCTGATGACCGCCCCGCCCAGGAGCGGTCCGACCATCGTGCCGAGGGCCATGGCCGTCTGCAGGGAGCCCGTGACGAAGCCCTGCCGGCCCGCGGGGGCCACGACGCTGACGAGGGTGATGCTCGGGGCGATGAAGCCCGAGAAGCAACCCTGCCCCAGCCGCAACACGAAGAGCTGCCAGGCTTCGGTGGCGAAGGCCATCGAGCCGACGAAGACCGTGATCGCGAGCATCGCGCGCACGGTCATCAGCCGCCGCCCGAAGCGGTCCCCCAGGGCGCTCCAGATCGGTGTCATCAATGAGGCGACCAGCGGCGCGGCGCCGAAGATCAGGCCGGTCCAGAGCGGGACGTCCTCCGCGGCCACCCCCAGTTTCGCGAGGTGCTGGGGGAAGAAGGGCAGGAAGCTCATCATCCCGATCGAGGTGACGAGGTTCGCCACCCAAACGACCCAGTAAGTTCGCTTCCAAGAGGACATGGGCGAGCAAGCTAGCCCACCCGCGCTCCGCCGTGCGGCCCCGCCTCCGAACTAATCGCGCGGAGGCGTCAGTTCCGGAAGCTCTGGATCGGCGCCGGGATCCGACCGCCGCGCTCGTAGAGCCCGCGGCAGCCGAAACGGCCCGGGTCCTGCACGATCGCGGTCCCGAGCAGACCGCCCCACTCGACCGTCTCTCCCGGCCCCTTGCCGGGCACCGGGATGATGCGCACCGCGGTGGTCTTGTTGTTGACGAGGCCGATCGCCATCTCGTCGGCGATGATCCCCGCCAGGACGTCGGTCGGCGTGTCCCCGGGCACGGCGACCATGTCGAGGCCCACCGAGCACACCGTCGTCATCGCCTCGAGCTTGGCCAGGGACAGCGCGCCGTCCCGGACGGCGTCGATCATGCCCTGGTCCTCGGAGACGGGGATGAAGGCACCCGAGAGGCCGCCGACGCTCGAGGAGGCCATGACTCCTCCCTTCTTGACCGCGTCGGTGAGCAAGGCCAGGGCGGCGGTCGTGCCCGGCGCGCCCGTGCGCTCGACGCCAATCAGCTCGAGGATGTCCGCCACCGAGTCCCCCACGGCCGGCGTGGGCGCCAGGCTCACGTCGACGATCCCGAAGGTCGTGCCGAGGCGCCGAGCGGCTTCCCGGCCGACGAGCTCCCCCATGCGCGTGATCTTGAAGGCCGTGCGCTTGACGACCGAGGCCACGGCCGAGAGGTCCGCCTCGCCGCCCAGGCGTTCCAGGGCCGAGCGTACGACCCCCGGGCCCGAGACCCCGACGTTGAGCACGGTCTCGGGCTCGCCGATGCCCACGTGGGCGCCGGCGACGAAGGGGTTGTCTTCGACGGTATTGCAGAAGCAGACGAGCTTCGCGCAGCCGAGCCCGCCGCTCGCCTCGGTCAGGCGCGCCGTCTCCTGCACGACCCGGGCGAAGCGCCCCACCGCGCCCATGTTGATCCCCGCGCGCGAGCTGCCGAGGCTGACGGAGGAGCAGACGTGGTCGGTGGCCGCCAGCGCAGTCGGGATCGAATCGAAGAGCGCTTCGTCGGCGCGCGTGAAGCCCTTGTGCACGTAGGCCGAGTAGCCGCCGATGAAGTCGACCCCGACCTCCTTGGCCGCGGCGTCCAGCGCGAGGGCGAGCGGCGTCAGGTCCTCGGCGCCGCAGGGTCCCGCGACCCAGGCGGCGGGGGTGACGGCGATGCGCCGGTTGACGATCGGCACGCCGTAGTCCTCCTCGATCGAGTCCGCGACGGCCCCCAGGTCTCGGGCGTGGTGCACGATCTTCGAGTAGATCTTCTCGCAGGTGCTCTCGAGGTCGGGGTCGGCGCAGTCGAGCAGCGAGATCCCGAGGGTCGTGGTGCGGATGTCGAGCGTCTCGAGCTCGACCATGCGCACGGTCTCGAGGATCTCCTGGTCGGTGAAGCCCATCGCCGATCCCCTAGACCCGGTGCATGTAGCGGAAGACGCGCTCGTGCATGACTCGGATGACGTAGTCCACCCGTTCGCCCAGCTGCTCGAGGCCGGCCTTCAGGTCGGCGAAGCGATCGGGGCTGGGAAGCTCGACCACCAGCACCATGTGGAAGTAGTCCCCGACCATCTTCTGGGAGACGTCGTTGATGTTCCCGTCGTGCTGGCCGATCACGCCGCAGACCTCCCCCAGCACGCCGGGCCGGTTGCAGCCCACGCAGGTGACGATCACACCCGTGTCCATCAGGTCGTCCGAGGGCTCGGCGATGAAGCGCGGCGTCGCGGCGTCCTGGAAGGCGTCCGGCCCGCGGTCGGGCGGCGGTTCGCTGTAGCTGCCCTGGGGCGTGCGGATCGTGACGCCCAAGGAGGCGGCCACTTCGCGGGCTTGGGGGGTCACGACCGTGCGCTCGTCGACGACGAGCTCCCCGGAGCCCGCGCGGCGAACGTCGTCGGCGGTAAGGAAGCGACGCGCCATGACTACAAGTGACGCACGAGGTCGACGTGGGGCCGGGCGATGACGACGTCGCGCACCAGCTGCCCCTTCTCCGCGGCCGTTCGGGCCCCGGCCATCACGGACGAGCGCACGTCGCTCACCTCGCCCGTGAGGGTGAAGTAGCTCTTGCCCCCCAGACCGTTCGCGATGCGCAGCTCGAGCAGGTCCACGGTCGCCGTCTTGAGGGCCGCGTCGGCGGCGAGCAGGGCCGAGGCCACGTCACCGGTCTCGACCACCCCGAGGGCGTCGAGAGTGCCGTTCAGCTTGCCGCGGCGGGAGAGGCCCAGGAGCACCTGCTCATGGACCTGTTCGATCAGCATCTGATCCAGCAGCGCCTCGGACGCGACCTCCGCGCCGCGCTTCAAGGCCGAGCGCAGGGCCTGGACCGAGCCGGTGAAGAGCAGGACGTACTTCCCGGGCTGAACGGCCTCGGAGAAGAGCAGCTCCACGTCGGCCTCCCACAGGACCGCGTCCGCCACCTCGATTCCCCGCGCCACCGAGCCGAGCTCGAGCAGGGCGATGGCGGGCAGGACGCGGACGTCCTCGCAGAGGGTCGGGTTCGAGTCGTTTCGTGTCATCTCACTTCCTCGCCGTCGTTGCGCTCTAGCGTTGCGCTTTAGGAGTCGCCCTCCGCCGTCTGCCCCACCACTCGACCGCCCTCGAGCTCCATTGAATCGATCACGGCCACGATGGCCGTCTGAAAACCAACGTCGTGCCCCTTGCCAATGGCGTGGCGCGCGGCGCGGCCGTGCACGACGAGCACGCGCTCGCCGAGCCCGGCCGAGACCGTGTCGACGGCGACCAGCGCCTCGGCGCTCTCCCCGCCGGTCGTGAAGGGCCGCACGACGAGCAAGCGCAGCCCGCTCAGCGTCGCCTCCTTCTGGGTGGCCCAGACGTTGCCGATCACCGTGGCGACGTGCATCAGGCGTCCCTCCGATTCGAAGGCCCCCTCGGACTCGAAAGCGCAGCCCCGGGCCGCGCTCGCTCCCAGGAGGCGGGGGCACCGGGCACATCGAAGTCGTCCACGATGCCGACCACCGCCGCCTCGAAAGCGTAGTCCCCGTCGCCCCCGCAGGCGACGCGCGCCGCCTTGCCGAAGGCGACGATCACCGCTTCCCCGACGCCCGCGCCGATGGGGTCGGCGGCGACGACCGGCGTGACCATCGGCGCCGCGGGCTCCTCGCCCTGGTCGAGGGCCTCGACCACGAGGAGCCGCTTGCCCACGAGGTCGGCGCTCTTGCGCGTGGCCCAGACCTCGCCGATGACGCGCCCGAGGAACATCAGGCTTCCCCCCGGGCGGCGTGCGCTCGCCCCTCGATCGCGGAGAGCGTGCGCTCGACCGCGGCCACCGCCTGCTCGATGCTCGCGTCGGAGCCCGCGAGCTGCAGGCGGCCGACCGCGCCGTTGTTCTGCAAGTGCACCAGGCGCACGTCCGCGGCCTTCTCGGCCTCGTTCGCGGCGACGAGCACGAAGACTGCCGGGCTGACCTCGAGGGTGTAGAGGGTGTCGCGCCCCAGGACGAGCATCCCCGCGCGGTCGCGATTGATCAGCATCGCCTGGTGGTCGTCGATCTGGTGGATGACGCGGCTCGTCAGGACTTCCGGCCGCAGGCCGGCGGAGGCGTCGCCCCCCGGGCCCAGCAGCTCCCCCAAAACGAGCTCCCCCGCCATGCGGACCTGGCCCTGGTCCGGCCCGTGCACCTCGAGGGTGCCGTAGGAACGCTCCGTGATCATCGCACCGGGCTTCACGTCGCAGCTCTTGAGGGCCACGTCGAGCAGCGAGTTGACGACGATCCCCGGGCGCACCTCGAGCCAGAAGGCGCTCTCGCCGGCGACGGGGAAGAAGCCGTCCGAGTTCGCGGCGATGGTCGCGGCGAACTGGGGCTGGAGCTGGTCCAGCAGGACGGCTCCCCGCAGCTCGGCGGAGAGAGGGGGCGTGGGAGGAGCGGGCATCGGGCCGCGCGGCTAGGAGCGGTAGCTCAGGCCTCTTCCGGCACGGGCGGGATGAACTCCTCGATGTCCGTGGCGGGGCGCGGGATGACGTGCTGGCTGAGGAGCTCGCCGACGCGCCGCGCGGCCGCGGCCCCGGCCTCGACCGCTGCCTTCACGGCGCCGACCTCTCCGCGGACCATGACCGTCACGAGACCTCCGCCGGAGATCTCCTTGCCGATCAGGGTGACTCGAGCGGCCTTGCACATGGCGTCGGCCGCTTCCACGGCGCCGACGAGACCGCGCGTCTCGATCAGGCCCAGGGCGATGTTGGTGGTCATCTCTGCTTCGCGTATTGGTTGCTGGGGAGGTCAGTCGGCGAGACGGGCCTTCAGGCCTTGCAGACGCCGGTGGTCACTTCGAGGTGCGGGCAACCCTTGCATGGCCCCATGGGGCAGCCGACGCCCGCGTGGTTCAGGATCGCCTCGATCTCGTGCTGGCTGAGCGGACTGCCGGAGCCCGGGGCGCGCGCCGCGGGAGCCAGACTCGGAGAGGCCGTCGCCGTGCGCTTCGGCGCGGGCCGCGGGGCGCCGCTCGTGAAGGTCGGCGCGCTCTTGAGGGCCGGCTTCACCTTGGGCTCGAGGCCCCGGGGGGCGGGTGCGGTCGCGACCTTCTGTACGGAGGTCCCGCAAGAGGCGCCCTTCGACGGCGCGGCGGGGCTGCCCTTGCCGGAGCCGGAGCGCGGCGCGGCGGGCGTCACCGCCGGGCGGGCCGGCGGCCGCAGGTCGGGCTCCGAGCGGCGCGGCCCGCCGAATGTCGGGTTGCCCTGCCAGTTGCTGCTGGCCGTGATCGCGCTCGCGATCGGCGCCCCGCGCAGATTCGTCGCGAGGGCCGGGTCGCCGGGCAACATCGAGCCTCGCGGCGCGGCTTCTCCCCCCAGAGCGGCGGCGGCGCGGTGGTCGCGCTCCTCCAGCTCGGCCCAGTCCTTCCGCGGGTGGGCGACCCGCTTGATGTTCAGGAGGTGGCGCGCGGTGATGTTGTCCGAGCTGATGTTCCCCGCCGGCGGGCCGCAGCCCAGGCTCACCGAGGGGTCGAGGTGCGTGCTGTAGCCCACCGCGCCCTGAGAGGTCGGGCCGTTGACGATGATCCGGTTGGCCGGCTTCTCGAGGAAGAAGGCGTCGAGCACAGCCTGGTCCTTCGCGTGCACGCCGAGGGTGTGGCCCAGGCCGCCGTACTTCAGGACCTCCATGCACGTCCGGCAGCCCTCCTCCCAACCGTCCACCGTGTGCAAGGAGAGCACCGGGCAGAGGATCTCGATCGTCAAGGGCCAGTCGCGGCCGACGCCGTCCTGGCGCGCGAGGAGGAGGGTCGTGTGCTCGGGGACCTCGAAGCCCGCCCCCCGGGCGACCTTCACCGGGTCCTGGCCGACCACGTCGGCGTTCATCATGCCGCCCTGGTTGCAGTGGGCGGCGAGGAGCGCGGTCTCGCGCTCGTCACAGAGGTGGGCGCCGCGCTGGAGGAGCTCGCGCAGGAGCGCCTCGTGCAGCGGACGGTCCACCACGATCGCTTGCTCCGAGCAGCAAAAGGTGGCGTTGTCGAAGCTCTGGCTCGAGACGATCGTGCGCGCGACCTGCGCGGGATCCGCCGAGCGGTCGACGTAGACCGGCACGTTACCCGGGCCCACGCCGTAGGCCGGACGTCCGGAGCTGTAAGCGGCCTTCACCAGACCCTCGCCGCCCGTGGCCAGGATGATCGCCGTGTCCCGGCTCTTCATCAGGGCGCCGGTCGACTCGATCGTCGGGTGCTGCAAGGCGACGACGAGGTCGGGCGGGGCGCCGACGGCCTGGATCGCGCGGCGCATGACCTCCACCGTCTCCGAGATGCAGCGCACGGCGCGCGGGTGCGGGCTGAGCACGATCGAGTTGCGCCCCTTGACGCTGATGATCGCCTTGAAGGCGGCGGTCGAGGTCGGGTTCGTCGTGGGGACGATGCCCGCGATCACGCCCGCCGGGGTCGCAACCTCGAGCAGGCCGCGGGCCGGGTCCTCACGGATGACGCCGACGGTCTTCTCGTGCTCGATCGAGGCCCAGGTCGCCTGGGAACCGAAGAGGTTCTTGAGGATCTTGTAGTGCACCCGCCCGATGCCCGTCTCCTCGACGGCCGTGCGCGCCAGCTCGTAGGCCGCGTCCGCCACGGCCCGCGCCATCGCGGCGCAGACGCGGTCGATCTGCGTCTGGGAGTACTCCGCGACCGCCTTCTGGGCGGCCTTCGCGCGCGCGAGAGCGTCGCGCACTTCCTGCAGGGAGCGGAGATCGGGGTCGAGTGTCGGCATGCGGACCTCGGATTCGAACGAGGTTCCGGAAGGGCCGGCGCGGCCCTAGGGGCCAAGGAACCCAAGGGACCGCGCCCGCGAGCGGATCAGTCGCGGCCCTCGCCCACCGGCTTGAGCGCGGGCAGGATGCGCCAGAGGTGGTCGTGGGGACGCGGGATGACGTGCACGCTGACCAGCTCGCCCACGCGCCGGGCGGCCGCGGCCCCCGCGTCGGTGGCGGCCTTCACCGCGCCCACCTCGCCGGCCACGAACATCGTGACCAGACCTCCGGTGGCGCGCTCCTTGCCGAAGAGGTCGACCATGGCGGCCTTCACCATGGCGTCGGCGGCCTCGATCGATCCGACGAGACCCTTGGTCTCGACCATGCCCAGGGCGACTGACTTCATCTTGGGAGCACCTTCTCCTGTTGGCGGCCTCGCGGGCGGACCGGGGTCGGTAGTGGACGGTTCGGTGGAAGAACGGGGGGTCTTCCGGGGTTCTCTTTCCCACGAGCCACCGCTCGAAGGGAGGGGCGGGGGCGCGCGGGCCGGAGTCTACGGCCGTGGTCGCGACAAGTCCACGAGGCCCGCGGCCTCCTCCCCGTAGCGGGTGCTTTGGGGGTGGGCTGCTGGGCAGTTGACTCCATGCAGTCGAGCCCGCGCGCTACATCCCCCACTCCTCCGGTACGAGGAAGGCCTCGGGGCCGAAGCCGCGCCCCGTCACCGGCGAGCGCAAGCTGCGCTTGAGCACGAAGTCGAAGGCCAGGGGGTGCAAGCGATAGACCTCCTCGAGGGCGGCGCGCTGCTCCCCCGAGATCAGGTCCGCCTCGACCAGGGGACCGAGGTGGATCACCGCGTTCAGCGCCGGCAGGGGGTAGTCGCTGCCGTTCACGAGGCGCCCGTGCAGGTCGTCGCGCTCGAGTAGGGTCAGGAGCGGCGCGCCGAGGCGGTTGACCTGGGTCGTGGCCGAGATCTCGCCGAAGAGGAGCCCCTCGTAGCGCTCCTCCTCCATCAAGCGCAGGAAGAGCTCGAAGCTCGGGACGAGCTCGCGCGCTCCCTCGGGGGCGTCGAGGTCGAGGTCCTCCCCGAGGCTGGCGCAGTGGGCGGCGACCACGCGCACGCCACGGTCGAGGGGCCGGCGCAGCCGGAGGGGATTGCCCAGGGCCTGGAGCTCGGCGGCATCGACCGCCATCTCCAGGCCCGTGTGGGTCAGGATGCCGACGTCGAGCTCGACGAGCTTGTCGTAGTAGGCGTCGCAGCGCGGCGAGGCCGGGTCGATGTTCATCGAGTTCGGCAGCCACTTGACGAGGCGCGCGCCCGCCGCGGCCCAGCGCTCGAGCTCCTCGAGGGCGTCGGCGCGGTAGGGATGCACGCTCATGACCGGCACGAAGAGCTCGGGAAAGCGTCGGCACTGCTCGACGACCCACGCGTTGGGGACGTGGAGCTCGCTCGCGTCGCGGTCGACGCGCCCCGCCTCGTCATACGCGTGGTCGAAGGCGAGCAGGGCGAAGCGGCCCTCGCCCGGCGTCGAGCGCGCCAGCTCGGCGAGGCGCTCGACGAACTCCTGGTCGGCGCGCTCCAGGTCCTTCACCCCCGAGGCGGAGAGGTAGAGCTGGAAGCGCAGATGCTCGAGCGGCGAGCTCCACGAGCGCATGTGCGGGTGCACCTCGCAGCCCGAGCCACCGGCCCCGAGCCCCGCCAGGTGCACGTGCACGTCCACCAGGCGTTCGGGGTCGAGGTCCTGGTAGGCCGCCTCGACGAGCTCGCGGGCCTGGGGCGAGAGCTCCGCCGCCCACTCGGGGCCCGCCGCGCGCCAGGCGCCGCCGAGGGCCCGGATCAGGGCCGGGTAGCCGAGGGCGACGAGCCAGACGCCCAGCAGGCCGGCGATGGCGCAGCCCCGCACCCAGCGCGGGACGGCCCGCAGCAACTGCCAGCGCTCCTCCTGCTTCCCTCTCGCCATGACGACCCAGGGCGTGCCTCGCCCTCGCGGACAACGCTAGAGTACGCCGATGCGGCGCGAGACCCAGCAGACGATCCTCGTCTCGATCGCGCTCGTCGCCTGCGGCCTGGCGCTCTACGCGGGCACCCTCGACGCCCCCTTCGTCTTCGACGACGTCCCGTCGATCGTCGAGAACCCGAACATCGAGGCCCTCTGGCCCCCCTCGCGCTCCTTCGGAGCGCCTCCGGGGGCCGGCTCGAGCGGGAGGCCCCTGGTCTCCTTCTCCTTGGCGCTCAACTACGCCCTCGGTGGCCGCGAGGTGCTCGGCTACCACCTCTTCAACGTCGCCACGCTGATCCTGGGCGCCCTGGCCCTCTTCGGCGTCGCGCGCCGGTCCCTCGCGGGTGGCGCGCACGCGGGAGCCTCCTTCGGGCTCGCCCTCGCGATCGCGGGGCTGTGGCTGGTGCACCCGCTGCACACCGACACCCTGAACCACGTCGTCTATCGCAACGGGTCGATGATGGCGATGTTCTACCTCGCGTCGCTCTACGCGGCCCTGCGCGCCTTCGAGGAGCCGGGCGCCAGGTGCTGGAGCCTCGCCTGCGTCGCGAGCGCGGCCGCCGCCATGGCGAGCAAGGAGGTCGCCGTCTCCCTGCCCCTCGCGGTGCTCGCCCTCGACCGCCAGGTCGGGGCGGGCAGCTTCCGCGCGGCCCTCGGGAAGCGGCCCGGCCTCTACGCGGGCCTCGCGGCGACCTGGGGGCTCCTCGCCTGCTGCGTGCTCACGGGGGACCGCGGCGAGTCGGTCGGCTACGGACACAGCGAGGTCATCGACGCCGTCGACTCCCTGCGCACGCAGATGGTCGCGCTCGCCGTCTACCTGCGCACGAGCTTCCTCGCCGCGCCGCTCGTCTTCGACTACCACGGCCAGGAGGTCATGCGCTCCTGGGCCGAGGTCGGCGTCGAGGCGGCGCTCTTCGGCGCGCTCTTCGTCGCGAGCCTGTTGGGCTTCGCGCGGCGGCGCGCGGCGGGCCTGCTGGGGCTCGCGTGCTTCGCCATCCTCGCGCCGACCTCGAGCGTCGTCCCCCTCGCCGGCGAGCTCGTGGCCGAGCACCGCATGACCCTGCCCCTCGCACCCCTCGTGGCCCTCGTCGTGCTCGGGGCGTGGCGGCTCCTCGCGCGCTTCCCGGCAATGCCGCGTTGGCTCGCGCCGGCCCTCGCCCTCGTCGCCGCCGGCCTGCTCTCCTGGAAGACCGTCGAGCGCAACCGCGACTACGCCTCCGCCTTGACCCTCTGGCAGGACACGGTGGACAAGCGCCCCGAGAACCCGCGCGCCTGGAACCACCTCGGAATCGCGCTGCAGGAGGCGGGGCGTGATGCGGAGGCCGAGGCGGCCTTCCGGCGCTCCCTCGAGCTCGACCCCGACCACGGACGCGCGAGCTACAACTTCGGCAACCTCCTGTTCGCCCGCGGCGACCTCGACGGGGCCCTCGAGCGCTTCGCTCACGCCGCGCGCTTCGCCCCGAAGGACGCCTACGTGCGCTTCAATCACGGCTACGCCCTGGTCCAGAGCGGCCGGGCTCGCGAGGGACTGGCGGAGTATCGCGCGGCCCTCGAGCTGCGGCCGGGCTGGGCGCGGGCGTCGATGCTCACGAGCTGGCTGCTCGCGACCTCCCCCGACGACTCCCTGCGCGACGGCGCCGAGGCGCTGCGACTCGCCCGCGAGCTGAACGAGGCCTCGGGGCACCGCCTCCCCCGCCACCTCGACACCCTGGCGGCGGCCCTGGCCGAGAGCGGGGACCTCGCGGGCGCTGCCCGTGTCGCCGCCGAGGCGGTCGCCGCGGCGCGCGGGCTGGGCAACGGGCCGCTCGCCGCCGAGATCGAGGCGAGACGCGCTCTCTACGCGAGTGGCGCTCCGTACCGCGAAGGCGACTGAGATAGACTCCCCGCCCATGACCTCGACCGGACGCCGCCCCACCCGCGCGCTGTGCCTGACGCTCGGCCTCGCGCTCCTCAGCTCCTGCTCGAGCTCGGAGGCCCCCGAGCCGACGGGGGAAGAAGAGCTCTACGTGCTCCTGATCGTGGACACCCTGCGCCGGGACGCCCTGGGCTGCTACGGCCGGGAGGAAGCGCAGACGCCGCGCATCGACGCCCTGGCCGCCGAGGGCGTCCGCTTCGAGCAGGCCATCGCGACCTCGGGCTGGACCCTGCCCTCGGTGGCCTCGATGCTCACCGGCACCTGGCCGCAGCTGCACAAGGCCCTGGGCAAGAACACGCGGCTGACGCCGGTCACGGACGACCTGCCGCTCGCTGCGGAGGTCTTCCGGGAGGCGGGCTTCGGGACGGTCGGCCTCGCCAACGCGGCCTTCCTCAGCCCGATCCTCGGCCTCGACCGGGGCTTCGACGTCTTCGACCACCGCCACGCCTACAACCAGGAGATCCGCCGCGCGGACGAGACGGTCGACACGGCCCTGGCGGAAGTCGCGGCGCGCCCGGCGGACGACCTCTTCCTCCTCGTCCACCTCTTCGACGCCCACCTCGACTACGACCCGCCGGACGGCTTCCTCGATCCCTTCGTCGGCGACCGTCGCGAGCCCGCCCCGCCGCTCTCGATGAAGGAGTGCCTCGAGCTCGCCGGCGACGACGCCCTGCTGCCGCCGGCGCCGGCGGACGTCGACTACGCCCGCGGGCTCTACCAGGGCGAGGTGGCCTTCGTGGACGGAGCGGTCGGGCGGCTCGTCGACGGCCTCGAGGAGCTCGGGCGCTGGGAGCGGACGACCCTCGCGCTCGTCTCGGACCACGGCGAGGAGTTCTGGGAGCACGGCGGCTTCGAGCACGGGCACACGCTCTACAACGAGCTCGTGCAGGTGCCGCTCTTGGTGCGCACGCCCGCCACGGCGGTCGGCGCGACGCGCGTGGTCGAGCACCAGGTGAGGACCATCGACATCATGCCGACGCTCTTCGAGCTCGCCGGGGTCGAGGCGCCGGCCAGCTTCGAGGGGCGCTCGCTCCTCGACGACCTGCGCGGCGAGCGTCCCGCGCGCATCCCGCCCGCCTTCACCCAGGGCACCCTCTACGGCGCGGCCAAGATGTCTTGGCGTACCGCGAAGCACCACCTGATCATCGACCAGGCGAGGCAGGGCCCGGAGGCCGTCGAGCTCTACGACATCGCGGCCGACCCGAGGGAGACGCGGAACATCGCCGCCAAGGAGCCCGCTCTGCGCGATCGCATCCTGGCCGAGCTGCAGGCCTTCCACGGCGACCTCTCCCTACGCGCCCGCTCGATCTCGGTACCGGAGATCCAGGACCTCTCGCCGTCGAATCGCGACGAGATCATGAAGAGCCTGGAGGCCTTGGGCTACACCGGCCGGGGTGAGGACGAAGACGAGGAGAGCTCTCGCGAGGGAGGCGACGAGTGAGCAGCGGCGGCTCGCCGCGCAAGCTGAGCCTCCTCGACGCCACGATGCTGGTGATGGGCGCCATCCTCGGCGTCGGGATCTTCTTCAACCCCAGCCAGGTGGCCGGCTACGTGCCCCAGCCCGGGGCCTACTTCGGCGTCTGGACGCTCGGCTGCATCGTCGCCCTCGCCGGTGCCTTCACCTTCGCGGACTGGGCGGGCACCTTCCCGAAGGCCGGCGGCTCCTTCGTCTACCTGCGCGAGGTCTACGGCCGGCCGGTGGCCTTCCTGCTGGCCTGGGTCGTGCTCTTCGTCATCTCTACGGGCGCCCTCTCGGTCATGACGGGCTTCGGAGCCTCGATGATCCGCGACGCCCTCGCCGGCGCTTGGATCGGCCCCGACGGCAGCGCGAGCCACACCCTCGTCAGCGCCGGTCTGATCCTGGCCCTGACCGCGGTCGCCCTCGGCGGTGCCAAGATCGGCGCGACCTTCCAGAACGGCTGCATGCTGATCAAGATCGGCCTGGCCGTGACGCTGGTCGTCACCTGCCTGGGGCTCGCGGCGGCCGAGCCGCCCACGGACTCGCTGGCGGTCGTCGAGTCCGCGCGGGAGCCCGCGGGCTTCCCCTGGCGGGGCGCGCTCCTCGCGATGCTCCCGGTGCTCTTCGCCTGCGGCGGCTGGCCCCTGGTGGCCTACATCGCCAGCGAGATCGACGAGCCGGCGCGCAACCTCCCGCGCGCGCTCGTGCTCGGCGTCCTCGGCGTGACCGTCCTCTACCTCGCGCTCAACTGGACCTTCGTGCGCGTCGTGGGCCTCGAAGGCCTCGCGGCAGACCCAGGCTTCATCGGAGACGTGGTCCAGCGCGGGCTGGGAGACGGCGGCGGACGGGTGCTCTCGGCCGCCCTCGCCGTCTCCGCCATCGGGGTGTGCGCGGTAAACGTGCTGACGACGCCCTGGCTCTACGTCGCCATGGCGCGGGACCGCCTCTTCTTCCAGGGATTCGCGAGGCTCCACCCGCGCACGCGCGCGCCCGTGCTGGGACTCCTGCTCCAGTGCGTCCTGGGGCTGCTCTACACCTTCTTCGGCGACACGGACTTCCTGGTCGAGTCGGTCGTCTTCGTCGAGTGGATCTTCCACGTCCTGATCGCCTTCGGGCTGCTCTGGATCCGCGCGAAGCAACCGCAACTCGCGCGCCCCTTCCGCTCCCTGGCCTACCCGTTGATGCCGCTCGTCTACGGGGTCTTCGCCCTGGGTCTCGTGGTCGGCGTGATCTGGCAAGCGGAGAGGGCGCAGACGGTGACCGGCCTGGCCGTGTTCACCGCCGGCGCCCTCGTTTATCCCTTCTGGCAGCGCTGGATCGCGCGCCGGGCCTGAGGGGCTCCGCTACTGCCGCAGCAGCGCGCGCTTGGCCTCCGCCTCGAGGTCGCGGTACTGGATCGGCTCCACGGAGATGCCGACGCCCTGGATCCGGCCGCCCTCGAATTCACCGGGGGAAGTGTACTCCTGGCTGACGTTGTCTCCGCTGTCGTAGCCGACGCAGAGGCCGTCGCCCGAGAGGGTGAACTTGCCGATCTGTGTGCGCATCGGCCCCTCGTCCACGACCTCCTCGTCCACGTAGAGGCGGCAGACGCCGTGGCCCTCGCCGAACTCGCCGGCGCGCTGCCACTCGAACTCCATGCCGAAGGTGTAGGTTCCCGGCGCGAGCACGCCGGAGACGAACTTCTGCTCGGGCTGGATGCCGAGGAAGTTGTAGACGTAGTGCAGCTTGCGCTCCTTGAGGAAGAGGGAGTGGCCGCCGAAGCGCGAGCCGTGGGCGAAGATCACGCCCGCGGCCTCCTCACCGACCTCGACGTTGGCCAGGATCTTGAAGGAGCGGCCGCGCACGTTCACCGCCACGCTCTCGGGGACAGGGTCGGTGTTGGGATAGTAGATGTAGCGGTCGCGCGCCGGCTCGGCGGAGGGCCGCTCGTTGGTGAGGAGCTGCGTCGCGTTGCGGTCGTCGAGGGGCAGGACCATGTTGGCCTCGGCCTCCTCGAACCAAACGTCGATCAGCTCCTGGAGCTTCTCGGGGTGCTGGGCGGCGAGGTCCTTGGACTCGGCGCGGTCCTCGTCGACGTGGTAGAGCTCCCAGCGGTCCTCGTCGAAGTTGCCCAGGCCGACGAGGGGGGCGTGGATGGCCGAGGCCTTCCAGCCGTCCTGCCAGATCCCGCGCGTGCCGAGCATGCAGTAGTACTGACGCTCCTTGCGAGTCGGCGCATCGGGCTCCGCGTCGAAGGAGTAGCGCATCGAGATCCCCGACAGGGGCCACTGGTCGACGCCGCGGTAGGTGTCGGGCATCTCGACGCCGCAGGCGTCCAGGATCGTGGGCACGATGTCCACCGAGTGGTGGTACTGGTGCCGGACCTCACCGCGGGCCTGGATGCCCTTGGGCCAGGAGATGACCAGCGGGTCGCAGGTGCCCCCGGAGAACTGCGAGTAGCGCTTGAACATCTGGAAGGGCGTCGAGAAGGCCGCCGCCCAGCCGGTGGGGAAGTGGTTGTAGGTGTCCGGGCTGCCCAGGGTGTCGAGGTACTTCAGGTTCTCCTCGAGCTCGTCGGGGTAGCCATTGAAGAACTTGTTCTCGTTCACCGAACCACTCGGGCTGCCCTCGCCGGAGGCGCCGTTGTCCGCGGCGTAGAGGACGAGGGTGTTCTCGAGCTGCCCGCTCGCCTCGAGGTAGTCGATCAGGCGCCCGACCTGGACGTCGGTGTACTCCGAGAAGCCGGCGAAGACCTCCGCCATGCGCGCGAAGAGCCGCTTTTCATCGGCGTTGAGCGAGTCCCAGGGCCGCACGGCGTCGGCGGCCGCCGCCGCGTCCTCCGGCATCGGGTTGAGGGGGGTCAGCGCCGTCCCCTCGGGCATGATTCCGCGCTCGATCATCCGCTCGAGCACCCACTCACGGTAGGCCTCGTAGCCGTCGTCGAACATCCCTGCGTACTTGTCGATGTACTCCTGGGGGCTGTGGTGCGGAGCGTGGTTCGCGCCGGGGCAATACCACATGTACCAGGGCTTCGAGGGGTTGGTCGACTGCTGGTTGCGGATCATCTGGATCGCCTGGTCGGCGAGATCCTTGGAGAGGTGGTAGCCCTCCTCCGGCGTCGCGGGCGCCTCGATGAAGTCGTTGTCGCTGACGAGGTCCGGGTACCACTGGTTGGTCTCGCCACCGAGGAAGCCGTAGAAGCGATCGAAGCCCTGCTGCAGCGGCCACTGCGTGCGGCTCGCCCCCGGCGCAACGTCCGTCTCGGGGACGTTGTGGTTCTTTCCGAGCCAGAAGGTGCTCCAGCCCGCGTCGCGCAAGACGTTGGCCAGGCTTGCACACTGCTCCGGGATTCGACCGGAGGCGCCCGGGAAGCCGGAGGAGGTCTCCGTGATGGCCGCCATGCCGTTCAAGTGGTGGTTGCGCCCGGTCATGATCGTCGAGCGCGTGGGCGAGCAGAGGGCCGTCGTGTGCCACTGCGTGTAGGTCAATCCGTTCGCCGCCAGGCGGTCGAGGGTCGGCATCTCGATGCGGCCGCCGTAGGGCGACCAGGCGGCCAGCCCCGTGTCGTCGTAGAGGATGAAGAGGACGTTGGGCGCGTCCTCGGGCGCGGCCTTGGGCGTGAAGGGACCCCAGTCCTGCTCGGAGTCGCGGATGTCGAGGGCGATCTTGCCCTCGTAGTCCGCGGGCGGCGCGGGGGCGTCGCCCTGCGTGGCGCAGGCGACGAGGACGGCGAGCGGCGAGAGGACGGCGAGTGTGGAGAGCGGTCGAGAACTCATGGCGTGGGGGTGCGGCGTGCGAACGATCGCCTGCGCCGGAGCGGGGCGGGCGGGTAAGGAGGCGGAGGATCCTATCCGGGGCGCCGAGGCCTGTTCCCGCGATGCAGGGGATTGATTCGGCGGCAGGAGCCGCCCGTCCGTTCCCCACCGCTTACAATCCCCGCCGCCGCCCCCCGCCGTGCCGATTCGGCAGGGCGAGCCTGCTTCTCCCGCCCGCACGAGACCGCTTGCGGTCCACCAGAGCCTGGCCTCCCGGCCGGAGCGCGGGCCCACCACGAGGAATCCAACATGAAGTCTCAAACTGCAATCGCACTTTCCGCGGCCGCCCTGGCCGTGACCGCCCTCTCGGCGCCCTCGGCCGCGGCCCCCGCTCCGCTCGGCGGGATCCTGATCAACGAGGTCGACTCCGACACCGTCAGCTCCGACGAGCTCGAGTTCATCGAGCTCTGGGACGGTGGCGTCGGGAGCGCGTCCCTCGACGGGCTCGTCGTCGTCTTCTTCAACGGCTCCAGCGACACCTCCTACAACGCCATCGACCTCGACGGCTTCAGCACGGACGCCAACGGCTACTTCCTGCTCGGCAATGCCAGCGTCGTCCCGGCGCCCGGAATCACCTTCGCGAACAACGGCCTCCAGAACGGAGCCGACGCGGTGGCCCTCTACGTCGGTGACGACACGGACTGGCCCAACGGCACCGCCGCCACGACCACGGGCCTCGTCGATGCGGTCGTCTACGACACCAACGACGGCGACGACGCGGGCCTGCTCGCCGCCCTGGGCCTGGCGACTCAGTACAACGAGGACGAGAACGGCAACAAGGACTTCGACTCGGTCCAGCGCTGCCCGAGTGGCGGAAGCTGGGGCACGGGCCTGGCGACCCCCGGCACGCAGTGCCAGCTGACGACTGACGTCATCATCAACGAGGTCGACTCCGACACCGAGAGCACGGACGAGCTCGAGTTCGTCGAGCTCTGGGACGGCGGCGCCGGCAACACGGCCCTGGACGGGCTCGTCGTCGTCTTCTTCAACGGCTCGAGCGACACCTCCTACAACGCCTTCGACCTGGACGGCTTCAGCACGGACGCCAACGGCTACTTCCTGCTCGGGAACGCCAGCCTCGTCCCGGCGCCCGCGATCACCTTCGCCAACAACGGCCTCCAGAACGGCGCCGACGCCGTGGGCCTCTACTTCGGCGACGACACGGACTGGCCCAACGGCACCGCCGCCACGGACACCAACCTCGTCGACGCGGTCGTCTACGACACCAACGACGGCGACGACGCTGGCCTCCTCGCCGCCCTGGGCCAAGCGACCCAGTACAACGAGGACGAGAACGGCAACAAGGACTTCGACTCGATCCAGCGCTGCCCGAACGGCGCGGACTTCGGCACTGGCCTCGCCACGCCCAGCGCGGAGTGCGACCAGAGCGCCTCCTTCGAGACCTACTGCGTCTCCTTCCCGAACTCCTTCATCGTCAGCGGAGCTCAGATGGGCTCGACGGGCACGGGCAGCATCACGGACAACGACACGGTCCTGGTCTGCACCGACCTGCCGGACACGATCGGTCTCTTCTACATGGCCTCCGACCAGGCCTTCAACGCGCCCTTCGGCAACGGCGTGATGTGCGTGGCCGCGCCGGTCTTCCGCCTGCCGCAGGCCGTGACCATCGTTGGCAACCAAGCCTCGCGCCCCCTCGACTTCCTGGGCGCCACCGCCGAGAACCAGATCGTCAGCGGCCAGAACTGGAACTTCCAATTCTGGTACCGCGACCCGGGTCAAGGCGCGAACTTCAACACCAGCAACGGGTTGAGCATCACCTTCGCCCCGTGATCCAACGTCTCTGCCGGCCCTCGGGCCGCTGAGGAACAAGGACGGCCGCCCTCGGGGCGGCCGTCCTGCGTTTCGGGGAGGTGCTCAGCCCTGGCGATCCGCGAAGCGCTCGAGCTCCTCGCTCGTGAAGACGGGGCAGGTAGCGGCGCGGGACAGGCGGTGCCGCCGCGCCGCGACGCCGTCGTAGACCCGGTCTCGCAGGCCGCGGGGCACGATGCGCGCGACTGCCGACAGGGACCAAGGCAGGCCCAGCGCCGCGCAGACCCGCAGCACGGCCTCGGAGCGCAGGTGCACGCCCTCGGCGTCGACCAGCACCAGGCTGTCGGGGATCTCCCCCTTCTCGAAGGCACCGTCCCCGAAGGCGCCAGCCAGCGCCTCGCGCCCGACCTCCGACTCGAGGGCGGCGAACCGGAAGCGCGCCTCGCGGTCCCGGTCGAGGACCCAGCGCACCCAGCCCGAGCACAGGCCGCAGCTGCCGTCGAAGAGGACCAGGGGGGAGGGCGACATGCGACCCCGATCCTAAGCCATAATTGCGCGCTCAGAAGCGGCTGAAGGCATCGCCGTCGAGCGAAGGCTCCTGGTTGGCCGAGAGCCCGACCGCGATTCCCAGGGCCGTCAGGGAGACGAGCAGCGACGACCCGCCCGTGGACACGAGCGGCAGGGTCAGCCCCGTCATCGGCAACAGGCCGAGGTTCACGCCGCAATGCACGACGACGTGGGCCGCGAAGTAGATCGCCACCCCCCCCACCACCAGGCGCGTGAAACGGTCCCGCAGCTCCCCTGCCCCCCGCATCAGGAGCACGATCAGGAGGCCGTAGAGCAGGAGCACGGCCGTCGCGCCGACGAGCCCGGTCTCCCCAGCGATGACAGCGAAGACCGAGTCCGACTCGCGCTCGGGAAGGACCCCGGCCTCGTTCGCGATCCCGCGCCCCAGCCCCCGGCCGCGCCAACCGCCCTGGCCGATCGACATGCGCGAGTGGTAGGCGTGGAAGCCCGGCCCGTGGCGCCCGTCGATCAGGGGCTCGGCCTCGATCGACTCGTACCAGGTGTCGATGCGCTCGAGCTGGTACTCCTGGATCCCCACTTCGAACCTCCAGGCGCCCAGCCCCAGGCCGACTCCGGCGGCGACGAGCAGCCCCAGCACCCAGCCGCGCGCCCCAGCGAGGTAGAGCATCCCGATCGTCACCGGCACGATCGTCATCGCCGTCCCGAGGTCGGGCTGCAAGACGACGAGCCCCATGGGGACCAAGGTCAGGAACACGGGCGGCGCCCAGTCCCCGACGCTCTTCAAGCGGTTGCGCGCCAGGACCCGCGCGAGGACGAGGATGATCGCGAGCTTGGCGAACTCCGAGGGTTGCAGGTCGAAGGCCGGCGTCTCGATCCAGCGCCGCGCGTTGTTGCGCTCCTCGCCGATGAAGGGCACCAGCCCGAGCAGCACGAGGCTCCCGGCGTAGACGAGGCCCGCGTGGCGCCGCAGCCAGCTCGGCCTGGCGAAGATGCCGAAGAGCAGGCAGGGCCCGGCGACCATCAGCTTCTGGACGTGGCCTTCGAGGCGGATCCCCGGCCGCATGTGGAACTCGTCCGCCGCCGCCATCTCCGACACGAAGAGCAGCCCGACGCCGAGAAGGACGAGGCCGATGAAGAGGGTGTGCCAACCCATCTCGTGCCAACGCACCCAGTGGGTCGAGAGGCCGCCGCGCGGCGAGGCGTGGTGCGCGGGGCGGCGCATGGCGTTGCGGCGGCTCATCAGAGGGCCCCCCGCACCCAGGCCTGGAGCTCGGGCGTCTTGAGGAACTGCGCAGCGACGTGGACCGCGCTGTGGCTCGAGGTCACGCCGATGTCGTGGCAGTAGACGACGACGACGGCGCGCGGCGCCTCGGCCGGGAAGAAGCCAGCGAACCAGGTGTGCTTGCGCACCTGGGGCGGGCGCGCGTCCGCCGGCAGCTCGAGCTGGGCCAGGACCCCGGGGCTCATGCGCCGGTAGTCGGCGCTGCCCGTCTTGCCAGCGAGTCGGAAGCCCAGCACCTCCTCGGAGAGCCCCTTCTCCCGCGCAGAGCCCTCGGTGATCACGCCCTCCATCGCCTGCCGCACGAAGGCGAGGGCGGAGGCGGAGAGCTCGACCTCCTCGAATGCGAAGGCCACGGGCTCCTCCCCCACGCGGCGCACGAGGCGCATGGAGGGCAAGCGCCCGGTGGCGAGGCCGGCCATCGCCCGCGCGACCTGCATCGGCGTCCCCTCGACGACCGCCAGGCCGTTGCCGGCGCGGTTGAGGTCGGTGAGGCTGAATTCGCCACCCTCGTTCAGGCTGGGGATCTGGAAGACCTCCACCAGTCCGCCGCCTCCTCCCGCGTCGCGCACTCCCGTCGGCCGGTCGAAGCCGAAGTCGTGCGCCAGATCCCGCAGCCCTTCCTTGCTCTGGAGCAGCTCGCCCACCTGGGCGAAGTAGGCGTTGCAGGAGTGGAGGATCGCCTCCTCGAGGTCGATCACGCCGTGCCCGAAGCGCTGGTGGCAAGCGACCTTGTTCCAGCCCGCGGTGCCGTCGGCGCGCGGCGCGCACTCGAAGACCTGCTCGGGCCGAAGGCCGGCGCGGGCGAGGGCGTAGGCCGCGACGAAGGGCTTGAAGATCGAACCCAGGGGCTGGAAGCGCGGGCGGCGCAGGCAGCGCTCGTAGTCGTAGGCCCGCTCGCCGTCGCGCACGCCGTCGGTCTCGTGGGCCTCTTTCGGACAGGAGGCGGCCGCCAGGACCTCACCGTCGACCGTGGCCAGGACGATGGCGCCGACGGGATTCCGGAACCAGTGCTCGTCGCGGTGCGTCTCGCCGAGGGGCAGCGAGGGGTGCTCGATCGTGCGCTGGGCCGCTTGCTGCAGGTCGAGGTCGAGGGTCAGCATGACGTCCAAGCCGTCGACCTTCTCCTTCGAGAGGGAGCTGCGCGTGCCCTCCTCGCGTTGCTGGAGCCCCTGGTCCTCGACGAAGCCGTTCGTGCCCCGCAGGGCCTCGTCCATCAAGCCCTCGATCCCGCTCGTGCCGCGCACCTCGTCGGGGCGGAAGAAGCGGCCGTGCAGGTCGCGGGCCAGGGCCTCCTCCTCGGCGCTGCGCGTCTCGCGCGCGAGCACCCGCGCGAAGGCGACGCGGTCGGCGCGCTGCTCGAGCACCTCCTCGAGGGACGCCTCGCGCACGACGCCGACCAGCGGCCGGGCGACGAGGTCGCCGTCCCGGTCGAGGGCCATCGCCAGGCGGCGGGTGCGCGCCTCCACCTCGAAGCCGCGGTAGGCCTCGACGAAGCGCGTCAGGGTGTTGACGACGACCTGGTCCGGCGCCTCGTCGAGGAGCTCGGGGCGGCTGCCGCGGTCGCGCACGAAGTAGTCCGCCTTCTCCCGCGCCGCCTCGAGGCGTCCGGCGCGCAGAGCGAGGGGAAGGGAGAGATCCTCCTCCTCTCCCGTCTCCAGGAGGTCCGCCAGGCGCTCCTCGAGGGCTCCGCGGAAGCGCGCTTCCCAGAGGGCCGCCACCCAAGGGAGGAGCTCCTCTTCGTCGCCGGCGCGCGAGGGGTCTCGGAGGTCCGCGCTCGATTGCCGCCGAGGGTGGAGCTGCCAGAGGACGCGCTCGACCGCCTCGTCGAGGCTCGCCGGCACCGGCCAGGGGTCGCGCGGCTCCCCTCGGGAGTCGAGGCGCGGCGCGGGGAGGAACTCGGGGGCGATCCGCGCGGCCTCCGCGAAGGGGATCAGGGCGCGCAGGAGGTCGCGCTCCGCCGCGCCCTCGCGCCGCAGACGACGCACGGCCGGGTCGAGGAAGGCCAGGGGCGGCGGACCCGCCTCGAGGGGCAGCGCCTCGAAGAGCTGCTCGAGCTCGACGAAGACCGCCGCCTCGGAGATGCGCCGCCACTCGCGCCGCGCCGCGCTGCGCTCGCGCGCGGTGCGCGGCTTGGGGGCGAAGAGCCAGGCCAGCTCCCCGAAGAAGGCGTCGAGGGCGTCCTCCCCCGCGTCCTCCCGCAGCCGGGCGCGGATCACAGCGCGCGGCACGTGGAAGCTGCGCCTGTCCTCGAGCCAGCTCGCCCGGGCTTCCTCGGCCCAGGCGGTGAGCTCGGCCGCGGACCAGTCGAGCTCCTCGGCGAGGAAACCCAGGTCGAAGGTCGCGAGCAGGAGCTCGGGCTCGAGGCGCCCCGCCTCGAAGCCCGTCGCCTCCTCGAAGAGGTCGCCGGCGATTGCGGCCTCGACGGCGACGCGCTTGGCCTCCAGCCCCTCGATCAGGAACCACAACGCCTCCTCCCCATCCACCGGGAGGAGGCCGTCGAGGCTCGTCACTTCCATCAGGACCGCGAGCCGCTCGAGGCGCGCGAGGGAGCGGGAGAGGCTGCGCTCGACGCGGCCGCGCACCTCGGCCTCGGGCAACCCTTCCTGGCGCGCCACGAGGGAGACCCAGCTCACGCCGACGTCGCGTCCCTTCGAGAGGCGCTTGCGGATCGCGCTCCAGTCGCGCCCGGTGACGCCGAGCAGCCCGCGGGTGTAGAAGCGCAGCTCGCCGGCCCGGCGCCGGCGCGGCTCGCCGCGCGCGGCGGCGGGGATCGCGTGGCCGCAGAGCTGCGCCGGCTCGCCGCGCGCGAAGCGGTAGACCTCGGAGGCCGCGCTCTCGACCAGCGCGAGCCCCCAGGCCTCCAGGTCGAGCGCCGCTTCCTGCAGGGAGACGCGCCGATTCGTCAGGGCCCCGCGCGCGTGGGCCACTTGCCCCAGGGCGTGCTCGCGACGGAACTCGCGGTAGACGAAGCGCACCGCGTAGCTCTCCTCGTCCTGCACGAGGACCTCGCCGTCACGGTCGAGGATGCGCCCGCGCAGGTAGGGGATCGTGTGGGCCTCGCGCACCATCTGGGCGGCCTGGCCGGCCCACACGTCGTGCTCGACGACCTGCACCTGGTAGAGGCGCGCGATCAAGGCGGCCAGGGCGAGCACGACGCAGGCGATCGGCAGGCCGAAGCGGCGACGGGCGATCACGGCGAGACCCCACGAGGAATCCGGGTCAGCGGCGAGAGGCCCGGCAGGCGCGTCGCGAGGCCCCCGAGGGCGAGGGCGGCGAGACCGCTGGTGAAGGCCAGGGCGAGCAGGGTGTCCACCGGCGGCAGGGCGGCGCCGACCCGCGAATAGCGCACGACCTCGAGCCACAGCGCGAGCCCCGCGGCGCCTCCGGCGGCCAGAGCGGCGCGCCAGGGCGGACTCTCGAGCTCGACCAGCTCGCGCAGGAGCGAGGCGACCCAGGCGAGGGCCAGGAAGCCGCACAGGATCGCGAGGCTCGGGTCGATCGAGAAGCTCTTGCGCGTGATCGCCGCGAGGACGGCGAGGGGGAAGAGGTCGCGCTTGCGCATCACGCCGAGCAGCGCGACGAAGAGGACCATGCCGAGGTCGGGAGGCACGAGGGCGAAGACCTCCTGCACTCCGAGGCGCTCCTGCAGGGCGTGGACCCAGGCCAGCCACAGGACGAGGGCCGCCCAAGCGGCGAGGCGCGCCGGGCGCTTCAAAGCTGCCCCCCCGCCACCTGGACCGACGACTCCGGGCCGCGCCAGACGAAGACGTGGCTCAGCTCGCGCACCGCCGGGTCCTGGTGCACGAAGATCCGGTGGCGACGGCGGACCGTCGGCAGCTCGGTGGTGCCGATGAACAGACCGCGAGGGACGCCGTCCTCCCCCGAACCCGTGTAGAGGTCCGCCTGCAGGAGCTCGCCCTCGACCCCCTCGCCCAGGTCGACGCGACACACCCAACGGAACTCGAGGGCGCCGTCGGCGCCGCGGCGCCCGAGGGCGACGAGCTCCCCGAGGGGTCGCGGTGCGGCCTCGCCCTCGACCTCCGCCAGCACCGCGAGCCGCAGGCCCGGGTCGCCGAGGCCGACGAGGTCCGCGCTCGAGAGGCCCGTTTCCCCCACGCGCCCGACGAGGTGCGCTCCGAGGGCCACCGCCTGCCCCGGGCGCAGGCCGGCCAGGCTTCCTTCCGACAGCCGGCGCCCCTCGCGGGTCGGGGTCACGTCGCCGCGGGTCAGGGCGCGAGCGGGAATCCAGTTGGCCTGCACGAAGGTGTCGAGCTCGAGCCGCTCCGTCTCGGAGAGGCCCTCCTCCGGCGCGAGCACGATCAGCTGGAAGAGCCCGCTCTTGAAGTCGAGGGGCGACTGGATCAAGGGCTGCCGGCTGCCTCCGGCCGTGGTCACCGTGCGCAGCTCGCCGAGCAGGAAGCCGTCGGAGAGGCGCGCGAGCTCGGGGTCCAGGTCCCCCGGTTCCGCGACGCGCACCGCGCCGCGCTCGACCTCGCGCAGGGCGGGGTTGTGGAGCCGCAGATGCAGCTGCTCGTCCCCGAGCTCCGGGGCCAGGCCCCCGACGACGAAGCTCACCGGCTCCCCGACCGGCCGGCCCTTCCAGTCGGTGCGATCGACGGCGGCGCCGACGTGGAAGCTCTTGCCGGTCACGAGGTCCACCTGGATCATGTCCGCCTCGCGCGGGTCGAGGCGTGCCACGCGCCCCACGTAGTGGTCCCCGGTCACGACCGGCAGGCCGGGCACGATCCCCGCCGTCGAGGCCACGCGCACCTCGACGCGGTCGAGCTGACCGCGGCTGCGGCGGATGACCTCGCCGTGGATCAGGCGGCGGCCGGCGCGCAGCTCGGGGCGCGGCAGGGCGCTCTCCTGCTCGAGGGCGAGCAGCTCCGCCGCCGCCCCGCGAACCCGACGCGCCTCCTCGTCCAGGCTGCGCTCGGCGGCGCGCACCTCGCCGCGGCGCAGCCAGCGCAGGGGGGCGACGAGCTCGGCCACGAGGCGCGTCGGCACGAAGACCAGCTCGATCGCTCCGCCGACCAGCGGGATCGGGCGCAACGAGAGCACGGCGCACACCACGAGCAGGACGAGGACGACCGTCCGTCGTCTGGCCGGGTCCTGGAACGCCATCGACGGCGCCTAGCGACGAACTCGGGCGCGAACGCCCGGCATCAATCCTCTTCCGCCGCCAGGACGCGGGAGAAGACGTCCAGCTTGTCGAGGAAGATGCCCGTGCCGCGGGCCACCGCGCTGAGGGGGTCCTCGGAGACGCGGGCGGGCACGCCCAGGTGGGCGGTGACCGCGTCGGCGATGCCGAAGAGCAGCGCGCCACCGCCGACGAGGGTCACGCCCGTGTCGACGAGGTCGGCGGAGATCTCCGGCGGGGCCTCCTCGAGGATCGAGCGCACCGCCTCGCAGATCAGGCGCACGGGCTGCTCGAGGGCCTCGCGGATCTCGATCGAGGTCACGGTCGTGCGGCGCGGCAGACCCGTGACCGAGTCGCGGCCCTTGACCTCCATCGAGAGCTCCTGCTCCATCGGGTGCGCCGCGCCGATCGTGAGCTTGATGCGCTCGGCCATCTGCTCCCCGATCAGGAGGTTGTGGTGCCGGCGCAGGTGGCTGACGATCGCGTCGTCCATCTCGTCCCCAGCGATGCGCAGGGAGGTCGCGACCACGGCGCCCGCCAGGGAGAGCACGGCGATCTCGGTCGTGCCGCCGCCGATGTCGACGATCAGCGAGCCGCGCGCCTCGGTGACCGGCAGGTCGCAGCCGATGCCGGCCGCCATGGGCTCGTCGATCAGGAAGACCTTGCGCGCTCCAGCTCGTTCCGCGGAGTGGATCACAGCCCGGCGCTCGACCGCGGTGATCCCGACGGGCACGGCGATCACGACCTGCGGCTTCACCCAGTGGCGCCCCTCGTGCACCTTCGTGATGAAGTAGCGCAGCATCTTCTCGGTCACGTCGAAGTCCGCGATCACGCCGTGGCGCAGGGGGCGGATGGCCTCGATCGAGCCGGGGGTCTTGCCGAGCATGGCCTTGGCGGTGTTGCCGACGGCCATCCCGTCGAGGAGGACCTCGCCGGTGTCCTTGCGCACCGCCACCACGCTGGGCTCGTTGAGGATGATCCCGCGCCCGCGAACGCTGACCAGCGTGTTCGCCGTGCCGAGATCGATCCCCATGTCGACCGAGAACCGGCCGAGGGCCCACTCCATGGGCTTCAAGACGTTCACCATGCGGCTCGCGGCCACCGGGCGCGGTGCTCGGGGGGGCTCGAGCGCTCGGAGAGTCCGAGTCCGCCTCGAAGTGCCCCTGGTTGCCCCTCTCCACGCCGAAAACGCGGTGGTGATGGAAGTGTAGCGGTCCAGGGGGGCCGTTCAAGCGCGGGGAGCCGCCCTCGGAGCGGCGAGGAGGCGCCGCGCGCGCCGCGGTGACGGGCCGTCCTAGGAGCGCCCAATGAAGCGGCGGGCCGGGCTCCCGCTGGAGCCCGGCCCGCCATCGTGTCGCTGGTGCGTCTGCCTGGGTCGAAGACCCGAGCGGTCGACTTGAAGCCGTCTACTTGAAGAACATGCCCGCGCCGTAGTCCGTCCCGAGGACGTAGTCCACCAGGACGAAGGCCACCAGGAGCAGGATGGTGGTCAGGATCGGGATGCCATCGTCGATCGTCAGGCCACCGGCCTCCTCGACGACCTCGACCTCGGCGGCGGCCGGCGCCGCGGACTTGCGCGACTTGGCCTTCGAGGGGCGGCTGCTCGAGGCGCCGCCGCGGGAACGGGATCTGCTGCTGGCCATCTGGGTCGTCCTCCGGCCCCTAGAGGCGCGTAGCGGCCTTGTCGCCGGCCTGGATCGTCTCGCCGTCCTCCATGCGCAGGATCAGCGCCGTGCACATGTCCTCGCGCACGTTCTCGACCCGCACCTGGCCCTTGTAGTTGCGGCCGTCGAAGACCTCGAAGGTGTAGCCGCGCTTGACGCCGTGGTTGGCGCCGACGTTGAGGGCCACCAGGCCCGGCTTCATGTCGTAGAGGGCCTGGAGCACGGAGCCCTCGATCTGGGCCTGGGCGGCGATGTCCTTGTAGCTGACGCCCGTCACGTCCACGAGGGTCGCGAGCTGAGTGCCGAGCTGCGCGACCTCGTCCTGGGTGGAGACGAGCTCGCCCTGAAGGTCCTGGATGCGCTTCTCGAGGGCGGTGTTCGCGGCGGTCAGCTCCTCGGAGCGCGTGTTCGCATCCTGGGCTTCCTGCAGGGCGTCGTCGCGCTCGTTCTCGGCCTCGCGGCGGGCGGAGACGGCCTCGTCCTTGGCGGTCTCGATCTGACCCAGGGTGGCCTGGATGTCGGAGATCGAGCCGGCCATCTTCTCGTTGCGCTGGTTGGCCTCGGCGACCTGGGTCTGGAGGGTGTTGATCTCGCCCTCCTGACGCTTGACCTGCTGGTCGGCGTCGTCCTTCTGCGAGCGATAGGTGTCCGCCTCGTCGCTCTTGGTGTTGAGATCGGTCCGCAGGGAGCTGAGCTGACCCTCGAGATCGGTCCGGGTCGCCTCGTGGGCGGCCACCTCGTCGTCGTACTTCGTCTTGAAGTCGTGGCTGGTCGCCACGTTGTTCGCCGCCCAGGACAGGAAGAGGGCAGCCAGGATCAGGTTCAAGACGATGAAGATCCGTCCAATCGGGCTCATGGGATTCGGTGAAGAGGTGGCGGGATCCGTTCAGCCGCGGGAAGGGCCGATGTTCGAGCGGTCCGGGGCCGCCGGAGGGCAGCGCGAACCGGGGGGGAGTCGGTTTCGAGCGACGGAGTATACGGATCGGGGGGGAGGAGTCGGGAGGCCTTTCTGATTAGGACCGTCGGGCGAGGACTGAGCGTCGGACCTCCTCCCGTCGATCGGGCGCTCTCCGGCCGCGGGGCCGGGGCCGGCGCCGGAGGGCTCCGGGCGAGGGGCCCGGCAGCGGCGCACTAACCTCGACGGCGGAGGGGGTTACGCCTGCTCTTCGGGCTTTCCGGAGGGCCGGCGGCCGAGCCGGTGGGCTCCCGCGAGGATCAGCCAGGGCAGGAGGGCCAGGGCCGGGGCCAGCCAGGGCTGGAGCCACACGTAGGGGGTCCGCTCCGCCGCCGACCCCGAGGACGGCACCGGGACCCGAACCGCCAGGGTCCCGGGGACCTCCCGGTCGCGGCCCCCCACCACGAGCCGGGCCAGCTCCTCCCCGCGGGGTCCGAAGACGGCGCTGACCCCGCTGTTCGTGCTGCGCACGAAGGCGCGCGCGGTGCACAGGGCGTGCAGGCGCGAGAAGGCGATCATCTGGTCGAGCTCCTGGGCGTCCTCGTACCAGGCCTCGTTGGAGACGACGAGGTGGAAGTCGACGGGCCCCGCCCGCAGCGGCGCGGCGTAGACGTCTTCGTAGGCGTTGTCGAAGCAGACGGTCGCGCCCAGGCGCCAGGGCGAGCCGCCCGCTCGCGGGAGCTCGAGCACGCCCCCGGGCTCGCCGGCCGCGAAGTCGGGGACGTAGTTGGCGACTTCATAGATCAGGTCGCGCACCCAGCCGAAGGCCTCCAGACCGACCATCGTCTCGCCGCCCGGCGCGAGGTGGGTCTTCTCGACGCGGCCCAGGCGCGCGCCCTGCGCGTCCCACAGGACGACGGAGTTCGTGCGCCGCAGGCGACCTTCGCGTCCGACGTAGGTCACGATCCCCGAGAGGAAGCGCGTGCTCGGCTCGAGTCCCTGCTCCGGGTCGAAGAGGACGCGCAGGATCATCGCCTCGTCTCCGTCGAGCCGCCGCAGGGCCGCCGCGCGCTCGGGCAGCGGGACGTCCGCCAGGCCGTGCCAGGGGTCGACCGTGAGCTCGCCGATGCGTCCGGCGAGGCCGGGCTCGGCTATCGCCCAGGGGACCATCGTCTCGCCCCAACAGACGAGGTCGGGGGCCGCCTCACCCGCGGCCGCGAGCTCGGCCAGCCCGCGCCGGGTCAGCTCGAAGGAGTCGCGGAAGAGCTCGTTCGAGGTGCCCGCCGACTGCTTGCGCGCCTGCTCGAAGGCCGGCTGCACGAGCAGGAGACGCGGGCCCGCTTCGGTCGCCGGGGGTGGCACGGCGAGGGCGAAGCCGGCCGCGAGCACCACGGGCAATCCCACCCCCAGCCAGGAGGCGCGCCCGGGCCATCGACGGCCCTCCTGCCGCGCGACCCAGAGGTCCGCGAGGAAGCCCGCCAGGGCCGCAAGCAGGTAGCCGAGGCCCGCGACCCCCCACACGCGACCGGAGCCCGCCAAGGCAGGCCAGTCCGAGAGATAGTGCCCGAGCCGCAGCCAGGAAAGCCCCAGGGGCGGTGGCACCCAGACGAGCAGGCCCTCGAATCCCGCCCAGGCGATGGGGGTCGCGAGGCTCAGGGGCAGTCGCCGACCGAGCCGCCGCACGAGGCCGCCCACGTAGACCGCCCAGCACCCCCAGCCGACGAAGAGCCAGGGGATCGCGAACCAGAAGACGATCCCCATCCAGGTCGTCTGCAGGGTGAAGGCGCAGGCGCCGGCGAGCCACTCGACGCGCTTGCGCCCGGGACCCGGGCGGCTGGCGGCGAGGGCCCAGAACACCAGGCCCAGGGCGCCCAGGGGCGAGCCCTCCGGCAGCAGGACGCCCGGGCCGGCGAGCACGTAGATCGCGTAACCCAGCGCGAGCAGCGCGAGGCGCCGGAGAGGAGAGAGCGGCATCCCTCAGCGAGCGAGGAGGCGGAAACGAACGGGGTCGCCGGGCCGCAGCACCTCCCGCGGCGGCACGACCGCCAGGGCCTGGGCGCGGGAGAGGCCGACGACGTCGGCCGAGCTCTTCCAGCGCACGGCCCGCAGCTCGTCCACCCCGTCGGCGGACTGCGCGAGGCTCGCGGGGATGTTCTGCTCGCGGTCGTTCGACCGCGTCTCGTCGCCGGCCCAGCGGCCGAGACGCAAGGGCTCGACCCACTCCGCCTCGGGGAGGCCGGCGAGCTTGGCTAGGGCCGGGCGCACGAAGACCTCGTGACCGACCCAGCAGGAGACGGGGTTCCCGGGCAGGCCGAAGACGAGGGTGTCCCCGCAGGTTCCGAACCAGACGGGCTTGCCGGGCTTGATCGCGACCTTGTGGAAGACCTTCTCGACGCCGACGCGCTCGAGGGCCTCCCCCACCAGGTCGTACTTGCCCATCGAGACGCCGCCGGTGGTCACGAGCAGGTCGCACTCGGCGAGGGCGGCGCGAAAGGTCGCCGCGAGGCCGTCGAGCTCGTCGCGCACGACCCCCGACCGCACCACCTCGGCCCCCGCGTCCCGCGCCAGGGCGGCGAGGTGCAGGGTGTTGCCCTCGCGGATCTCGCCGGGGCCCGGGGTCTGCGTGGGCGGGACCAGCTCGTCGCCGCTGGTCAGGATCGCCAGGCGCGGGCGGCGCACGACCGGCACCGGGACGCAGCCGACGGCGGCGAGCACCGAGACGTGGGCGGGCGAGAGCCGAGTGCCCGCCTCCAGCACGCGCTCGCCCCGGCGCAGGTCCTCGCCCCGGGCGCAGACGTGCTGGCCCGGCCGCGGCGCGTCGGCGAGGTGCACGGCCTCGCCCTCGGCGCGGCTGCGCTCGACCATCACGACCGCGTCGCAATCTCCGGGGAGCTCCGCGCCGGTGTAGATCGCGACGCACTCCCCGGGGCCGACGGAGCCCGCGAATGGCGTCCCCGCCCGGGACTCGCCGACGCGCTCCAAACGCAACTCTGACCCCTCGGGCAGCCCTTCGAAGGCCGAGCTGTGCACGGCGAAGCCGTCCATGGCAGACTTCTCGAAGGGAGGTAGGTCGATGTCCGACTCGACGTCCCGGGCGAGGACCCGCCCCACGGCCTCCTCCAGAGGGCAGCGCTCGCTGCCCAGGGAGGCCCCGGTCCGCTCCAGAATGATCGAAACAGCCTCCTCCGGGGTTCGCATGCGCGCCAGTGTAGTCCAGCCGCCCCCGGATCCCGCCCCCATGCTCGACCCTCAGCGCCCGCGCCTCCTGCTGCCCGTCCTCGCCCTCGCCCCGCTCCTCGGGCTGGGCGCCTGCGGGAACACCGACGGCGCCGCACCGGCTGAGGAGGTCACGGGCAGCCTCCAGCGCCACGAGGCGACCCGCGTGCGGGTCCGGCCCGTCGTGCGCCAGGAGGTCCAGCGCGCCCTCGAGCTGACCACCTGGGTCGAGTCCGAACGCCAGGTCGAGATCCAGCCCCAGGCGTCGGGGATCGTGGTCGAGCTCCTCGCCGAGGAGGGCGACCGGGTCGAGAACGGGCAAGTGCTGGCGCGCCTCGACCAACGCGACGCCAAGGCGATGCTCGACGACGCGAAGATCGCCCTCCAGGAGGCCAAGGAGGCGCAGGCCAAGGGGGAGATCGCGCGCCGCGACGTCGAGGGCCAGATCTCCAAGAACCGCCTGACCTTCGAGCAGGCGAAGCGCGACTACGAGCGCAACGCCGAGGCGCGCATGATCTCGGCCCTCGAGATCGAACGCCTCAAGCTGGCGATGGAGACGGCCCAGCAGGACCTCGACGCCTCCGTCCTGGCGCGCGACGGCGCGGACATCGACCTGCGCACTCAAGCCACGGCCATCGACCGCGCCCAGCTCGCCGTGGAGCGCGCCGAGATCGCCCTCTCCCAGACCGAGCTGCGCGCGCCCTTCGCCGGGGTCATCGCCAGCCGCGGTATCCAGGTCGGCGACCAGGCCGGACCCGGCGAGGTCGCCTTCATGATCACCGACCTCGACGACCTGCGCACGGTCTTCCTGCGGCCGCAGCGCGAGCTGGGGCTCTTCGCGCCGGCCCGCGCCGCCGAGGCCGACGACGACGACGTCGGGGGCGGCGCCCTCGGATTCGCCGCGATCGAGGTCACGGCCGAGTCCGAGGCCCTGCCCGGCACGACCTTCCACGGCCACATCGAGCGCATCAGCCCCGACATCGACGCGACCTCGGGCTCCTTCCGCGTCACCGTGCGCCTGGAGGAGGAGAGCGAGGGCCGCCGGCTGCTGCCCGGCATGCTGCTGCGCCTGCGGCTGGTGACCGAGCGTCACGCCGACGCCCTGACCGTGCCCAAGCGCGCCCTGCGCCGCGAGGGCGAGTCGACGATCCTCTTCGTCGCCGACGGCGACGTCGCGCGGCGGGTGGCCGTCGAGGAGGGCTTCTCGAGCGACGACCGGGTCGAGGTCACGCCGCGGGAAGCCGGCGAGCTCGAAGAGGGCATGCAGGTCGTCGTGGTCGGCAACCGCGACCTCGAAGACGGCAAGGAGATCGAGGTCAACGAGTGGGACGACCTCGAGGATCCGGCCGAGGAGGAGGCGCAGGACGAGGCGCCCGACCTCCCGGAGGAAGAGCTGGAGGAAGAAGTGGTCGGCGAGGAGGTCTCCACGAGCTCGGACGACGAGGAACCGGCCGAAGCCTCCGACGGATCGGAGTAGCCGGCCGCCGCATGGACCCCGCGCGCCCCTCGGCCCTCGCCTTCGTCACCCGCCGGCCGGTGGCGATCACCATGTTCATGGTGGCCATCGCCGTCTTCGGGATCGTGTCCCTGGCGAAGCTGCCGATGGACCTCCTGCCGGAGATCAGCTACCCGACCCTGACGGTGCGCACCTCCTGGGCCGGGGCCGCCCCCGAGGACGTCGAGGACCGCGTCTCGGTCCGCATCCAGGAGTCCCTCTCGACCCTGCAGGGCCTCGTGCGGGCGAGCTCGGTCAGCCGCGCCGGCTACTCCGACGTCGTGCTCGAGTACGAGTGGGGCACGGACATGACCTTCGCGGTCCAGGACGTGCGCGACCGCCTCGACAGCATCTTCCTGCCCCAGGGTTCCGAGCGACCGCTGATCCTGCGCTACGACCCGAACCTCGACCCGATCCTGCGCTTCGGCGTGACGAGCGCGCGGGAGTCGCGCGGCGTGGCGGACGACATCCACCTGCGCTGGGTCGCGGAGAACCGCATCAAGCGCGAGCTCGAGTCCCTCGAGGGGGTCGCGGCCGTGCAGGTGCGCGGCGGGCTCGAGGAGGAGGTCCGCGTGCGCGTGGACCCCTTCAAGCTCACCGCCCACGGGATCGACCCCGCGGAAGTGGCGACGCGCCTGCAAGCGGAGAACCTCAACGCCTCCGGCGGCATGCTGCGCGAGGGCTCGACCGACTACCTCGTGCGCACGCTGAACGAGTTCGAGGGGCTGGAGGACATCGAGGACCTCCCCGTCGTCCAGCGCGGCGACGCGGTCATCCGGATCCGCGACATCGCGAAGGTGACGCGCACCCACCGCAAGCGCGAGGTCATCACGCGCCTGAACGGCGGCGAGGCGGTCGAGATCGCGGTCTACCGCGAGGCGGGCTCGAACATCGTGGACGTCGCGGACCGCATGAAGACGCGCGTCTTCGGCACCGACGCCCAGCGCGCCCACACGGCCGGCCTCGGACCGGACGGCGAGCCGAAGGAAGGGCGCGGGGACCGCGGCGGCAACCGCTGGGAGAACCGCGGCCTCCAGGACTACCTCGCCTGGCGCCTCCGCAAGGAGGTCCAGATCGAGACCCTTTCGGACCAGTCGACCTTCATCCGCGCCGCGATCGACGACGTCAAGCAGGCGGCCTTCCTCGGGGCCCTGCTCGCCATCGGGGTGATGTGGTTCTTCCTGCGGCGCTTCACCTCGACCCTGATCGTGGCCCTGGCGATCCCGATCTCGGTCATCGTGACCTTCGCGCCCATGTTCCTGATGGGCGTGTCGCTGAACATCATGTCCCTCGGCGGGCTGGCGCTGGGGGTCGGCATGCTCGTCGACAACGCGATCGTCGTGCTCGAGTCGATCTCTCGCTGCCGCGAAGAGGGCGACGACCTGCAAGCCGCCGCTGTGCGGGGGTTGCGAGAGGTGGCCGGGGCGATCGTCGCCTCGACCTTGACCACGGTGGCGGTCTTCGCGCCGATCGTCTTCGTGCACGGCATCGCGGGGCAGATCTTCGGCGACCAGGCGGTGACGGTCGTGTCGTCGCTCCTCGCCTCCCTGCTCGTGGCCGTCATGTTCATCCCCATGCTCGCCTCGCGTCGCTGGCTCGCCGGCGAGCTCGGGGCCGGGGCGCGGAGCCGCCCGCCGCGCCTCCTCGAGGGCGCGAGCCTGGGCTGGAGCCGAATCGTGCCCAGCGCCCTGCTCGTCTGCGGCCGCCTCGGGCTCTGGCTCTTGTGGACCCTCTCCGCCGCAGGGGCCGGCCTCTTCTGGCTCCTGGCGAAAGTGCTCGGGCTCCTCACCGCCCCCCTGCGCCTCGCCTTCGACCTCGGCTGGCGCGCGGTCGAGGGGATCTACCGGCCCTTCCTGCGCGCCTCCCTCGCCCACCCCTTGATCGTGGTGCTCGCGGTCTCGGCCCTCGCCTGGAGCGCCTGGCGGACGGTGCCGCGCCTGGGCCTCGAGCTCCTGCCCGAGATCCACCAGGGCGAATTCACCGCCCACGTGGCCCTCGGCGTGGAGAGTCCGCTGGAGAACACCGAGCGCGTGCTGCGCGGCATCGAGCGGCGCGTGCGCGAGCTCGACGGCGTGGCGGTAACCGCCCTGACCGTCGGCGTCGAGGAGGACACGCTGACGCGCGACATCGAGGGCGAGAACACGGGGCGCCTGACCGTGCGCCTCGAGGAGGGCTTGCACGACGCCGAGAGCGAGGAGGGCGTTCTCGCCCGGGTGCGCGAGATCTTCGAGACGCACGCCGAGGTCCGCAGCGTGGACATCGTGCGCCCGACCCCCTTCGCCCTCGACTCTCCTGTAGCCGTCGAGATCCGCGGCCACGACCTCGAGGCCATGCGCCGCGTCTCCGAGGAGGTCCAGGGGTTGCTCGAGCCGATCGACGGCCTCTCCAACCTGCGCACGACGATCCGCGAGGGCCACCCCGAGGCGCGCGTCGTCTTCGACCGCGAGAAGACCCTCAAGTACGGCCTGAACCTCGCGTCGGTCTCGAACCTCGTGCGCGACCAGCTGCTCGGCAACGTCTCGACGCGCCTCGTCGAGGGCGAGGAGCGCATCGACATCCGGGTGCAAGGAGACGAGGAGGTCCTCGCGACCCTCGACGACGTCCTGGCCCTGACGGTCAACCCCGCCTCCGAGACGCCCCTGCCCCTCAACACGGTGGCGAACATCGAGCTCGTCCGCGGGCCGGCGGAGATCCGCCGCATCGGCAACACGCGCGCCGTGATCCTCTCCGCGGACAGCGAGGGCCTCGACCTCGCGCGCCTCAACACGCGCATCGAGGGGGCCCTGGCGGACCTCGAGACCCCCGAAGAGGTGGACGTCGAACTCGGCGGGCAGAAGCGTGAGCTGGAAGAAGGCGCGCAGAGCATGCGCTTCGCCCTCTTGCTCGCGATCTTCCTCGTCTACGTGGTCATGGCCAGCCAGTTCGAGTCCCTGGTGCAGCCCTTGATCATCATGGTCACCGTGCCGCTGGCCGGTGTCGGCGTGGTCTTCGCGCTGGCGCTCTTCGGTCTGCCGCTCTCGGTCGTCGTCTTCATCGGCATGATCCTCCTGGCGGGGATCGCGGTGAACAACGCCATCGTCTTGATCGACCGCATCAACCAGCGCCGCGCGCTGGGCGCCGACCTGCGCGAGGCGATCCTCGAGGCGGGGCAGGCGCGCCTGCGGCCGATCCTGATGACGACCCTGACGACGGCCCTCGGTCTCCTGCCGCTCACCGGCTGGCTGGGCGGCATCCCGGTCGTGGGCGAGCTCGGCGCGGGCGAGGGCGCGGAGATCCGCGCGCCGATGGCGGTGACGGTGATCTGCGGGTTGATCTCCTCGACCCTCCTGACCCTGATCGTGATCCCCGTGGTCTACTCCCTGGTGGCGCGCATCGCGCCGGGGAGCCCGCGTCCCGTGAGCGAGGTCCCCTCCCCCTGATGGAGCCCCCTAGCCCGTCCCGCTGGTTCGGCGGCGCCGTGCGGCGCCCGGTGATGCTGTTCGTGACCATGGCGGCCCTGGTCGTCGTCTCGGTCATCGCCTACGTGCGCATCCCGGTCGAGATGATGCCCCAGGGTCTGCGCGACAACGGGCTGCGCGTGATCATCGCCAACCCCGGCGCCAGCGCCCAGGAGAACGACGACAAGGTCACGCGCATCGTCGAGGAGCAGATCCGGACGCTGCCCGGGATCGACGAAGTCTGGAGCTCCTCCTCCGAGGACCGGGCCGTGGTGCGCGTGGACTACCAGCGCGACGTCGACATGGACGTCGCCAAGGCCGAGCTGCGCGACCGCCTCGAGCGCGCCCGGGCCCAGCTGCCCGACTCGGTCGAGCGCGTAGTCGTCTGGTCCTGGGACAACGACCAGATGCCCTTGATGTGGCTGGCGATCCTCCACAAGGGCGACTCCGACCGCACCGACTTCCTGGTCGACAACGTCGTGCGCCGCAAGCTCGAGGCCATCGACGGCACGAGCCAGGCGGAGTTCTACGGGATGCTCGACGACTCCGTCCGCATCCTGCTCGACGAGGAGAAGGTCAAGGCGGCCAACCTCGACATCGGAGCGCTGATCCAGCGCCTCGCCTCCGACAACTTCGCCTCGCCCCTGGGCGAGGTCGAGGACGGCGGCCGGCGCATCCTGGTCCGCTCGGACATGCGCTTCCGCGACCTCGAGGAGATCGAGCGCTACCCGATCGGCAACGGCCAGACGATCGCGGACGTCGGCCGGGTCATCATGGCCAAGACCGTGCGCGACCGCCTCTCGCGCATCGACGGTCAGTACTCCTACTTCGGCCAGGTCACCAAGGAGAGCACGGCCAACATCGTCGAGACCTCGCGGCGCGTGTCGGCCGCCCTCGAGGAGCTCGAGGAGGACCCGCGCGTCGCCGGCGAGCTCGAATTCATGGTGCTCTTCAGTCAGGGCGACTTGATCGAGGCCTCGATCGCCCAGCTGCGCTCCACCGCGATCTGGGGCGGAGCGCTCGCTGCCCTCGTGCTCTTCGTGTTTCTGCGCCGGGTGCGCGTGACCCTCAGCGTGGCCCTCTCGATCCCGGTCTCGGCGCTCCTCGCCCTCGCCTGGGTCTACTTCAGCGGCGGCACCTTCAACATCCTGACGATGACCGGCATCACCCTCGGCATCGGGATGCTGGTGGACAACTCGGTCGTCGTGATCGAGAACATCGCGCGCCTCAACGCCAAGGGCAGGCGGCCGCTGGACGCGGCGGTGGAGGGCGTGAGCGAGGTCGGCCTCGCGGTCTCCCTCGCGACGATGACGACGGTCGTCGTCTTCTTGCCCATGATCTTCATGTCGGGCAACCCGATCGTGCGGATCATGTTCGGGGCCCTGGGGCTGCCGCTCTGCGTCTCCCTCGGCTTCAGCTTGCTCGTAGCCCTCGTCTTCCTGCCGGCGGTCGCGGGCCGCATCGTCGGTCCGCGCCACGCCGCCGTCGAGCGCGTCGCGGGCTGGCTCGCCCCCGTGGCCCAGCTCCCGATGCGACTCCTGGGGCTCGTCGGGCGCATCGCCGGTGCGCTCCTGCGCGTGGCGGTCGTCGGCGTCCAGCAGGTCGAGCGCGGCCTGCTCGCGGTCCTCGTCCCCTTGCGTTGGCCCCTGGCCCTCGCGGTGCTCGGCTTCGCGGGCTGGAAGCTCTCCGCCGGCGCGGGCGGCCTCACGGAGCTCGGGGACTACCTGCGCGAGGGCACCGCCCCGGGCGCGACGCGTGGCGCGGTGCAGCAGATCCCCGCCCTCTGGGCCGTGGCCGCCCTCGTGGTCGCCGGCCTGCTCGCCTTCGGCACGCCGATCTGGCGCCGCATGCTGGCGGGGCCGGCGCGATTCGCGCGTTCGGCCTCGGGGCCTCGGCAGCCCCTCGTCTCGCTCGTCGAGCTGGCGACCCGCTCGAACACCTGGCTCCTGCGCTGGAGCCTGGAGCACCGGCTGCTCGCCAGCCTCTGCGCCGCGGGCGCGGCGGCCTCCTTCGCCATCCCCCAGAACAACATGACGGTCACTCCCTTCGGGGAGGACGAGAGCCGCACCGAGCTCGAGTTCCGGATCCGGCTCGAGGACAACTTCACCCTGGCCGAGTCCAGCCGCGAGTTCGAGCGCTACGAGCGGATCCTCGGCGACCACCGCGAGGAGCTCGCCTTCGACCACATCTCCTGTCGCTTCGACAACGACAGCGGCCACATGAGCCTCTACTGGGACGAGGCCCGCGGCGAGGAGGAGATGCAGGCCACGCGGCGGCGGGTCAAGGAGATCCTGCCCGCCATCGCCGGCCACCAGCTGCGCTTCTACGGCGAGCAAGAGGTCGACACGCGTAGCAACACGATGGTCGCCTTCCAGCTGCTCGGCCCGGACGAGGGGACGCTCTCGCAGCTCGGGGAGGAGGCGCTAGAGCGGCTGTCCAAGGTGCCGGGCCTCTCGGGCCTCGAGTCGCCCCTGCAGGACGCCCCGCCCCAGGTGCGCGTGGCCCTCGACCCGGAGAAGGCCTGGCAGCTCGGCGTGACCGCCGACATCGCCCTGCAGAACATCGCCTGGGCCCTGCGCGGCTTCAGCCTGCCGCGCTTCCACGAGCCCGGCCGCGAGCTGCCCTTCTACATCGAGTACGACGAGGAGGAGGTCGCCGGCCTGCACACCCTGCGTGACCTCTCCGTCTACACCGGCGAGGGCGCGATCGCCCTGGCCTCGGTGGCCGACCTCGAGTTCGCCCGCGGGCCGCGCCGGATCTGGCGCCACAACGGCCGCGTCTCGCACACGATCCTGGGCCGCGTCGAGGACCCCAACCGCCAGCTCGAGGTCTCCGAGGCCGGCTACGCCGCCCTGCGCGAGATGGAGCTGCCGCGCGGCTTCATGCTCGGCGACGAGCTCTCGGTGCGCTCGCGCCAGGATCGCGAGATCCAGGAGATGCAGAACGCGCTGATGTTCAGCATCGTGCTCGTCTTCCTCCTGATGGCGATCCTCTTCGAGTCCCTGATCAAGCCCTTCGCGGTCCTCTTCACGATCCCCTTCGCGATCGTGGGCGCCTTCTGGACCCTCTACCTGACGGGCACCGCGATGGACTCGGTGGGCTACATCGGGCTGATCATCCTGGTCGGCGTCGTGGTCAACAACGGCATCGTGCTCATCGACCGCATCGACCGCCTGCACGTCGGTGGCATGCCCCGCACCCAGGCCGTGCTCGAGGGCGGCGCGAGCCGCGTGCGGCCGATCCTGATGACGGCCCTGACCACGATCTTCGGCCTGCTCCCGATGGTGCTCGCCGAGCCTCCTGCCAACGGCATCGACTACCGGGCCCTCGGCACCTGCGTCGCCGGCGGCCTGGCCTTCAGCACCTTCTTCACGCTGTGGGTGGTGCCCCTCTCCTACACGGTGGTGCTCGACTTCGCGGCCTCCTTGAAGACCTACGCCGCGGCGGGGATCGGGAAGCTGACGGGAGCGCGCGGGAGCGCGAGCCGGGCCTGAGGGGAGCCGCGCCGCGGGACCGGGAGGCGTGAAGTGCCGCGGGCCCGCGGTTGCCCGCCGTCCCCCAGGGACTAGAATGCCCGGCCGGTCCGCGACCCCTCCCTCTCCGATCCTTCCCAACCCCATGGCCACCGACCCCGGCAAGGCAGAGCGCGAGCGACTCCAGCGCCCCGGCGCGCGAGTCGCCTTCGTCGTGTCGACCTTCCACTACGAGCTGACGGGGGCCATGCTGCGCTCCGCGCAACGGGAGCTCGCGGCCTCGGGGCTGCGCGAGGAGGACATGCCGGTGGCCGAGGTCCCCGGCGCCTTCGAGCTGCCGATCGTCGCGCGGCGCTTCGCGCGGCGGCCCGACGTGGACGCGGTGATCTGCCTGGGGCTCGTGCTCAAGGGCGAGACGACCCACGACCGCTACGTCGCCCAGGGGGCCACGGACGGGATCCGCAGCGTCATGCTCGAGACCGACAAGCCCGTCCTGCTCGGCGTGCTCACCTGCGACACCCTGGAGCAGGCCCGCGCCAGAGCCCTCGCCCCCGAGGAGGGCGGCGAGCAGGACAAGGGGCGCGCGCTGGCGATCGCCGCCCTCGAGGTGCTCGAGGCGCTGGACGTCGCCTCGCGACCCGAAGGCCGCCGTTCGGTCGGCTTCCGCACCTCCGCCGACGAGCCGCAGACCCTACGGGAGACGCCGTGAAGAAACGCACCCGCGCCCGGGAACTGGCCCTGCAGTTCCTCTACCAGGCCGACCTCGTCGCCAAGCCCGTCGCGGAGGCGGACGACTTCTTGCGCGACGAGGAGCGCGACGTCGAGACGCGGCGCTTCGCCCTGCGCCTCGTCAAGGGCACGCTCGAGCACCGCGAGGAGATCGACGAGGCGATCCAGAAGGTCGCGCAGAACTGGAACATCTCGCGCATGGCGGTGGTGGACCGCAACGTGCTGCGACTCGCGACCTACGAGCTGCTCAACTGCCAGGACATCCCCCCCAAGGTCGCCATCAACGAGGCGATCGAGATCGGCAAGCGCTACTCGACGCAGAACTCGGGCGCCTTCATCAACGGCATCCTCGACCGCATCATGAATCGCACCGCCGCCCCCCTGGAGAAGGTACCGGGAGAGACGACGCCGGGGAGTGAGGCCCCCGGCGAGCCGGTGGGCGGCGAGGCCGACGCCGAGGAGTAGCCATGGGCCTCTTCGACCGCCTCAAGCAGCGCCTGACGAAGACGCGCTCGGCGATCTCGGACGGGATCAGCGGGCTCTTCCGCGGCGGGCGCCAGATCGACGCCGACCTCCTCTCCGAGCTCGAGGAGCTGCTCTACACCGCCGACCTCGGGCCGGTGGCGACCGAGGTCTCCGGGGAGCTGGCGCGCCTGCACAAGCGCGGCGAGATCCGGGGCGAGGAGGACGTGCGCACGAAGCTGCGCGAGATCCTGCTCGCCGAGCTCGAGCAGCCGCCGGTGGAGCTCGACTTCAGCCTCGAGCCCCTCGTCATCCTCGTCGTCGGGGTCAACGGCTCGGGCAAGACGACCTCGATCGCCAAGCTCGCCCACCGCTTCCAGACGGAGGGTCACAGCGTCCTGCTCGGCGCCGGAGACACTTTCCGGGCCGCGGCGGCCGACCAGCTCGAGACCTGGGCCGACCGTGCCGGGGCCGACATCGTGCGCAGCCACCAGGACGGGGCCGACCCCGCCGCCATCGCCTACGACGCGGTCAGCGCCGCCGTGGCGCGGGGCACGGACGTGGTGCTGGTCGACACGGCCGGCCGCCTGCACACCCAGAAGGACCTGATGGGAGAGCTCGAGAAGGTGCGGCGCGTGATCGGCCGCGTCGTCGACGGCGCTCCCCACGAGACCTGGCTCGTGATCGACGGCACGAACGGTCAGAACGCGATCCTTCAGGCGAAGGAGTTCACCAGCTCCGTGGAGGTCACCGGCCTCGTCGTCGCCAAGCTCGACGGCACGGCCCGTGGCGGCGCGATCTTCGGGATCAAGCGCGCCTTGGGCCTGCCCGTGCGCTTCATCGGCACGGGGGAGTCGATGGAGCTGCTCGAGCCCTTCGAGCCCGAGACCTTCGTGGACGCGATCCTCGGGAAGCTGACGAGCTGACGGTCGTCTCGCCTCGCCCATGGCGTCCTCCCCCCCCGACGCGCGCGCAGGCGAGAGCCCGATCCTCGTCTGGCTCCTGCTCCTGCCGGCGCTGGTCTTCGCCTGGCCGAGCCCGCACCCCTTCGCGGCCGACTTCGCGACGACCGAGCTCAGCGCCGCGGGCGTCACGGCCCTCGGCACCCTGCCGCTGCTCGCCTGGCTGGCCTGGAAGCGCCCCCTCCCCTTCCGCGGGGCCCTGCTCGTCTTCGTCGCGCTGCTCCTGCCGGCCAACTTCGGCTCCCCCACCGACGCCCTCGAGCTCGACCGCGCGACCCTGACCTTCCTCGTCGGCGTGCTCGTCGCGACCGGCGCGGCGGCCCTCGGCGAGGACGGGAGCGCGCGCCTCTTGCGCGGGCTGGCGGCGGTCTCGATCCTCTTGATCGTGCCCGCTCTGTTCGAAGCGGAGGGGCACGGCGGCGTGCTCGGCAACTCCGGCGAGCTCTCTGGGGCCGCGCTGCCCGGGGCCCTGGGCGGGATGCTGCTCTGGGCGCGGGAAGCGAGCCGCTGGCGATGGGTCGGGATGGTCGCCCTAGGCCTCCTGCTCTTGCACGCGCTGCTCGCGCCGGTCGTCGCGACCCTCGTCGTGCTCGCGCTGGTCTCCGCCGCGGGCGCGGCGCTCGGCCGCGGCCTTGGCCCACAGGCCCGCGTCAAGCTCGCCAGCGTCCTCGTCACCACGGCGGTCGGCGCCGGCTGGCTCGTCTTCTCGGAGGGAGATCCCGAGGTCGTGCCGCGGCCCGGGGACACGGCGACGGCCGAGGCCCCCGCCGAAGCGACGCACTTCGGGGGCTTCGCCGTGCGTCGGCTCGTGTGGAGCGCGTCGCTCGACATGGCCCTCGACCACCCCTTCTTCGGCGTCGGCGGCGGGCAGTTCGCCGCGCGCTTCCCCGACTACCGCGACCCGCGCGAGCTCGAGCTCTCGAACTGGCAACGTCGGGTCGAGGCTGGCACCGAAGTCGAGCACCCCCACAACGATTGGCTCCTGCCCTGGGTCGAAGGAGGGCTCGTCGCCGGCGCGGCCTGGAGTGTCTTCCTCGGGCTCGTCTTCCTCGCCAGCCTGCACGCACTGCGAGGCGGTGCCACCTCCCGCGCGGCCTGGGCCGCCGGCGCCCTCGGCGCCGTCCTGGGCGCAGCCCTCAACGCGCCGCTGCTCTACAACCCGACGGCCTCCTTCACGAGCTTCCTCTTCTTCGGCGCCCTGCTCGGACCCGTCGCGCGCCCGAGGGCGCGGGGGAAGCTCAGCGGCTCGTTGCCGCGGCTGCTCGTCCTGGGCCTCGCTCTCCTGCTCGTCCTCTACTTGCCCCGCGCCTGGGGAATGGCGCGACACGGGGCGGCCCTTGCGAAGCTCGCCGAGACGACGAGCGCCACCGCGCAGGCCGAGGCGATCGAGGAAGCTCTCGAGGCCTGCCCGGACTCCGTCACGGCCCTCTCCCTGCGCGCGCGCTGGCGCCATGCGAGCGCGAACGACCTCGCGGGCGCCCTCGAAGACTGGGAAGACGTGCTCGAGCTCCGGCCCGCGCGCTTCGAGGCCTGGATGCAACGCGGGGTGCTGCTCGCGCGCAGCGGCGAGCTGGCGGCGGCCCGCGCGGCCTTCGATCGCGCCCTCGAGCTCGACGAGGGTCACCCGGGACTCGCGCGCAACCGCGCGCGCTGCTTCGCGGAGTCCGGTCTCGTGGACGAGGCCCTGGCCGAGGTCGAGCGCTTGGCCGAGCTCGGTTCCTACGACGAGCTCTGGCTCCTCGACCTCGCCACCGAGCTCGTCCTGCGCGGCTTCGTGCCCGAGACGCTGCCGTTGCTCGAGCGCGTGGACGAACGCTTCGCGGACCTCAGCGGAGAGGCGGCCTGGGCCCTCGACGAGGAGTACCGCCGCAATGGACAGCGCAAGACGGCCGACGCCTTCCGGACCCTGGCCCAGCTCACCTGGGCGCACGAGCAGGCCGAGGCCGGCGCCTGGGACGACGCGCGGCGCTCCCTCTTCCAGGCCCTGCGCGTGATGCGCGAGTACTCGCCGCCGGCCGGGCCGCTACGCGCGCGGGTCGAGCACGCCGCGCTCCTCTGGCAGGCCGGCGAAGCGGCCCGCGCCCGGGAGGAGCTCGCCGAGGACGAGCTCGCGCGCCTCAACTGGGCGCCGCTACCGGTGTGGGCCCGCGAGGCCCTCTTCGCCATGGGGCTCGGCGCGGACTGAGGGGCGCGGGCCCGCGAGGAAGAGCCCGACCAAGAGGCCCGCGAGTCCGACGAGGCCCAGGAGCTTGCCCCGTCGCCAGGACTCCGGCGCGTACTCGAAGCGCAGCTCGTGTCGGCCGGCGGCGAGGTACACGCCGCGGAAGATCGAGTCGACTCGCAGGAGCTCACGGGGCGCGCCGTCGACGGTGACGCGCCAGCCGGGGAAGTGCTGCTCGGTGGACACGAAGAGCCCTTCTCCGTCGAGCTCGACCTCGAACTCCAGGACCTCGGGAGTGCGCGAGAGCTCGCGCACGCGGGACTCGCTGAAGGGCGCCTCCAGCTCGAGGCTCGCCGGCCCCTCGAGGAAGGCGCTGCTTCGCGGATCGAAGGCCGCGGGCGCGCGCAGGACGGCCTCCCGCTCGACGAGCCGCGGCACGCAGAAGGAGCGGGGCAAGGGATCGACGGCTTCGTAGACGTGGACCTCTGCCTCCGCCGGCGCCCCCCGGGGCCCGGCCACCAGGCGCCAACCCTCGAGCTCCCGCGGCGCGTGGGTCAGGAGCACGCGCACGCCGAACAGCCGGAAGGCAGCGCTCTCGAGGTCCACACCGTCCGCGTCCCAGTCGAGCAGGGGGTTGCGCCCCGGACGCAGGGCGTGGGCGCGGAAGCCGTCGAAGGAGGCGACGTCCATCGCGTCGTAGCCGCCGATCGTCGAGGCCCGAGTCAGGAGCACGCTGTCGCCGGGCAGGATGCCGGCCTCGGCGAGGACGCGCTCGCCGGCGTAGCGCTCGTCGAGCAGCGTCGTGGTCAGCGTCGGTCCGAAGCCCCGCGCGAGCGGCACGGCCGGATTCCAGTCGCGGGCCAGGGCGACGCCCTGCCAGGCCGCGAGGGCCACGAGCACCCAGGCCCGCCGCGAGCCGGCGAGGCGCAGCAGGGCGAGGGCCGTGAGCACGAGCACCGCCAAGCCCTCGGCGTCGGCGACCGCGGGCGCGGGTCGGTGCAAGAGCAGCGCGCGGTGACCGCCGAGGCGCGCGCCCTCTTCGTAGAGCTCGAGCCGCAGGAGCCAGTCCCCCGCCCCCAAGCTCCCGAGAGGCAGCTCCCCGAAGTCGAAGCGCGTCTCTCCCGGCGCATCGCCCGCCTCCAGCTCCGCCCGCGGCTCGAAGCCCGCGCGCTCGAGAACCTCGCCTCCCCGGCCGAGGCGCTCGCAGACGAGGCGCAGCTCGTCGAGCTCGAGGCCGCCCAGCAGGCGACCTGCGAGGAGCGCGCTCGTCCCCTCGAGGACCTCGGGGGGCAGAGCGTCGAAGAGCACGTACTCGTCGCGCGGGTCGAGCTGGGCGCGCTCGGGCGCGAGCGGAGCCGCGGGTGCGCGCGCGAAGGAGACGAGGGCCAGGGCGACGAAGGCCCCGAGCCCCGCGGCCCGCGCCGCGGGGCGCGAGCGCTCGAGGACGCCGCCGGCTCCGAGGGCGAGGAAGAGGGCCGCGCAACTCGCGGCGCGTTGCGGAGCGCCGAGCCCCACGAGAGGCAACCAGCGCCAGAGGTCCACGACCCCCGGCGCGCTGACCCCGAGCAGCCAGCTGCCGGCGCCGAGGCCGAGGAGCCAGCGCTCGCGCCGGGACGCGCCGCCGCCGCAGAGGGCGGCGAGGGCCAGCACGGCGGCGGGGACGGGGAGTCGCGCGCTCCCGACCTCGAGCTCCCCGCAGGGCGCGAGGGCCGGATCGAGCTGCGCCCCGCGGCCGGCGAGGACGAAGCCCAGGCCGAGCCACGCCAGGGCCAGAACCCCGCTGGCGAGGGCGGGTGAGGCGGACGCCTCCGACCACCGCCGCCACCTCCAGAGGAAGGCCAGGAAGAAGGCGAGGGCCGCCAGGCTCCAGAGGTCGGGCATGGCGCGCGGCGAGGGCGCGAGCCGGTGGGCGACCAGGGCGCCCGAGTGAGCCAGGTACTCGAGGAAGGGCACGAGCGCCGGCGCGGCGAGCAGGACGCCGGTGGCGAGGGACGCCAAGGCCGTGAAGGCCGCGCGCGGCGAGCGTGCGAAGAGGCTCAGGGACCAGAGACCGGCCGAGAGGCCGACGAAGGCAGCGACCTCCGGGTGACCGCCGTAGATCGCGAGCGCGAGGGAGACGGCCGCCAGCGCGAAGGAACGCCGCGGACTCTCGCCGTCACGCAAGCCCTCCACTCCCAGCAGCATCCAAGGCAGGAGCGGCGTCACGTGCGCGAGGCTGAAGCCGAGCCAGAGCGTCAGGCTCCCCGAGAGGGCGAAGGCGACGCCGGCGAAGGCCGACCCGGCGGAGCCGAGCCCCAGGCGGCGTGCGAGCAGCGCCGCCCCGAAGAGGGCCGCGGCGACGCGCAGGGCCGCCAGCCACGCGAAGCCGATGTCGAAGGCGGCGCGCCCCCCGAGAGCCTCGAGAGCGACGAGCACCCCGACCTGGGGGTCGAGGGCCCCCCACTGCATGTTGGCGAGCAGCGGCACGCCCGCGAAGAGATCGGGATTCCAGAGCGGTAGCTCTCCGCCACGCCAACGCTCCGAGAGCCGCCGGTAGTGCGGGTAGAAGGCCACCGCCGAGTCGGAGAGCTCCGGGTTCGCCGCCGGCGGCTCCACGCTCCAGGGCGCCTGCACCGTGGCGCAGTCCAGCGCGAGGTAGACGCGGCCGGGGTCCACCAGGGGCCGCCCGACGACCGCGACGCCCACGAGGAGCGCGAGGAGGAGGAAGAGGAGCGACTCGCGCCGGCGCGTCGGAGCGGGATCGGAGGCGGGCAAGGGCTCCGGGTCTACACCCTCGCCGGCTCCGATGCGAGCCGCATTCGGCCCCTGGACCCGGGCCCCAGGCTCCACCTCCGGATGGGGCCCTGGATCGGACATGGTCACGGGGGCTACCCTCGCGGACATGCCGCCGACCGAGAGGATCTCGTGCGCACCGAGTTCGCCCGAGCTGAGCCTGGTCGTGCCCGTCTACAACGAGGGCTCGACACTCGAGCGGGTCCTGGACATCGCCGTCGCACGCCTCGAGGAGCTCGGGATCGACTTCGAGCTCCTGTGCGTCGACGACGGCTCGACCGACGACTCGCGCGCGATCGCCCGCGCGCGCGCGGCGCGCGACCCACGGGTGCGCTCCCTCGCGAGCCCCGCCAATCGCGGCAAAGGGGCGGCCCTGCGACGCGGGGTCGGCGCGGCGCGTGGCCGCTGGGTCGCGACCCTCGACGCGGACCTCTCGACGGACTTGGCCGTCTTGCCCCTCGCCCTGCGCGAGCTCGAGTCGGGCGCCGCCCTCGCGATCGGCGATCGTCGCTCGGCCGCCTCGCGCATCGGGCGCCGGCAGCCTTGGGGCCGCGCGCTCCTCGGCCGCGGCTTCAGCACCCTTGCGCGCCTGCTCGTGGCGGAGTCGGTGCGCGACTTCACCTGCGGCTTCAAGGCCTACAGCGGCGAGGCGGCGAAGCGCCTCTTCGGCGAGCTCGGCACCGCGCGCTGGGCCTTCGACGTCGAGCTGATCGCCCGCGCGCGCAGCGCGGACATGCGCATCGCCGCGCTCCCGGTGGACTGGTCGAACCGGCGCGAGACGCGGGTGCGCCTGCCGCTCGACGCACCGAGAGCCTTCGTCGACCTGGTGCGCATCGCCTGGCGCTACCGCTTCGGGGTGTACCGGCGGTGAAGGCCGCCGAGGTCGAGCGCATGGCCGCCCTCGAGGGGCGGCACTTCTGGTTCCGCGCGCGGCGGCGCGCCCTGCGCCCCTGGTTGCGCCGCGCCCTGGACGCCGCGCCACGCGGAGCCTGGCTCGACTTGGGGACGGGCACCGGCGGCAACCTCTCGCTCTTCGAGGAGCTGGCCGTGGGGCGCGACCTCCTCGCCTGCGAGCAGGATCCCCGAGCGCTCCCGCACGTTTCGCGGCGTTCGAGCCGGGCACGTGTGGTCGCGGCCGAGGCCCGGTCTCTACCCCTGGAGGATGCCTCGATCGCCTTGGTGACCGCGCTGGACGTGCTCGAGCATCTCGAGGACGACGAAGGTGGACTGTGCGAGGTCGCGCGATGTCTCGTACCGGGCGGCCAGTTCGTGCTCAGCGTGCCCGCCCATCCGCGGCTCTTCGGCGCCCACGACCGAGCCCTCGGGCACCACCGGCGCTACCGCCGCCCCGAGCTGCGCGCTCTGCTGGAGCGCTGCGGCTTCGAGGTCCAGGAGGCCCGCGCCTTCAACTCGCTGCTCCTGCCGCCGGTCGCCCTCTGGCGAGCCTTGCCGCCGTTCCTGACACAAGCTTCACGCTCGAGCGACGTGCGCCCGTTGCCCCCGGTCTTGAACGGACTCCTTGGAACAATCATGGCCGTCGATGCGTCCCTACCCCGGCGCCTGACGGACATCTCGGGTTTGTCTTGGTGGTATCGCGTCCGGCGCCGTATGCGCGGCTCGAGCGGCCCTCGAACGGCCGCCGCGAAGTCGTAGACAGTGCGCTCGCCAGGCCCGATCGGGCGCCCGGATTTCCGCCTGCGAAGGGAAAACCCGGGCCTCCGCGAGGCGTATGGAAGAGCCCCGGCCGGCTCGGCAGGAGCCGGCGCTCGCCCCTGGATCCCAAGAGCATCTCGCCATGACCATGTCCCAGATCCCCCCCCAGTCGGTCGACGCCACCGCGCGTGCCGAACGCATCCTGGTCATCGAGGACGAGGAGAGCCTCGCCCTCGGTATCCGCGACGCCCTCGAGCACGCGGGTTACCAGGTGGAGACGGCCCACGACGGGCCGAGCGGCCTGGAGCTCATCCGCGCCGGCGGCTTCAACCTCGTCGTCCTGGACCTGATGCTCCCCGGCATGAACGGGTTGAGCCTGCTCGAGACCCTGCGCGCGGAGAAGGTCGACGTGCGCGTCTTGATCCTCACCGCGCGCGCGGAGGAGGGCGACGTGGTGCGCGGCCTCGAGACCGGCGCCGACGACTACATGACCAAGCCCTTCTCCCCCGCCGAGCTCGTGGCGCGAGTCACGGCCCAGTTCCGGCGGCGCGACCTCGACAGCGCCCCCCCGAGCTTCATGGAGCTGGCCGAGGGCATCAAGGTCGACCTGGAGCGCCTGGAGGTGCATCGCCCCGAGGGCCTCGTCGCCCTGACCCCGCGCGAGGGGGATATACTCCGCTACCTGATCCAGCACCGAGATCGCGTGGTGACCCGCAACGACCTCCTGGTCGACGTCTGGCACTACTCCAACGGCAAGGTCGAGACCCGCACGGTCGACATCCACATCGTCGGCCTGCGCCGCAAGGTGGAGCCGGACGCCACCCACCCCACGTTGATCCAGACGGTGCGCGGTAAGGGCTACCGTTGGCACAACTGAAGAAGAAGCGCACCGCACTCGCTCTCTACTCTCTCCTCCTGGTGCTGCCCACCTTCGTCCTGGGTGGGCTGCACTGGCGCCAGCTCTCCCAAGAACAATCCATGGAGCTGGCCGAGGTCCCGCTGCGGGCCGAGGCCAGCCGAGGCCGCCTGATCACCGGCATCCGCGCCCGCCTCGACGAGCTCCTCGAGCTCGAGAATCAGCGGCCCTTCAACGAATACCAGCGCCAGGTCTATCCGCAGGAGCTGCTCGGCCCCGAGCTCGCGTTCGTCCCCTCCGAGCTCACCCAGGCCCCCGCGCCCCGGGGCATCCTCGGATGGTTCGCCTGGGACTTCCGTCAGGCGATGCACGCGCCCTACGAGCTCTTCGAGGGGCACCACCAGGGGTGGGAGGACTGGCAGGCCCGCCGCCCCGGCCTCGAGCTGACCGTCGAGGAGCTGATCGTCCACGACTGGCTGGACGGCTTCCCCAAGCGCGTCACGCGCTACGAGAATCTGCGCGTCACCGACCGCGTGCCCCTCTCCTTCGCGGTCATCAACCTCAGCGAGGAGACCGACTACGACTGCCTGGCTCGGGAGGAGCCGGCCCTGCGGGAGTTCGACAACGAGTTCGTCGACATCTACCAGTACGACTTCCACGTTCGCTTCTACCGCGAGGAGGACGGCACGCCGCGCCTGCTCGCGACGCGCCTGATCATGGTCGAGTCGAACGAGAAGCTGGCCAAGATGCCGACTTGCTATTCGAACCTGACCGAGGGGGCGACCTTGGTGCAGGGCTTCTTCATCGACCCCGAGTGGCTCTTCCGCGAGCTGCCCCTGGAGGTCGCCGACCAGGTCCTGCGCGAGCGCGAGGCCCTGCGCTCGGTCGCGGGCGCCCCGCCGGAGACCGACGAGCACTCCGTGGTCGAACGCCTCTTCCTGGTCGAGGAGCTCGAGTTCGAGACCTACGACCCGGAGGACGCGAGCTACGGCGAGCTCGCCCTCGTCCTCAGCACGGCCGACCTCCTCCCCCGCCACGCCCAGCAGACGCGGGGCTTCCTGGCGGTGGCGCTGATGCTCCTGCTCTCCCTCGGCACGGGCATGGTGCTGCTCCTGCGCTCGGTGAAGCGTGACCTCGACCAGGCGGCGCGCACCGAGAACTTCGTCGCCTCGGTCACCCACGAGCTGCGCACGCCCGTCTCGGCCATTCGCCTCTACGGCGAGATGCTGCGGGACGGCTGGGCCGCCTCCGAGGACAAGCGCCAGGAGTACTACGGCCGCATCGTCAACGAGTCGAGCCGCCTGGAGACATTGGTCGAGCGCGTGCTCGAGAAGAGCCAGCTCGCCTCGGTCGAGTCCAAGCCCCAGGCGGGCGATGTGAACGCCTTCATCGAGGGCCTCGTGCAGCGTCAGTGGAAGCTCGCCTCCGACCTCACGGTCGTGCTCGACCCGGAGATGCCGCCGGTCATGATGACCCCCGAGGCGATCCGCTCGATCGTGCTCAACCTGGTGGAGAACGCCCGCAAGTACGCATCGCCGCCCCCGGGCGCGTCGCCGGAGGAGAGCATCCTGCTGCGCACGACCTGCGCGGACGGCGTCCCGCGCCTCGAAGTGCTCGACCGTGGCCCCGGCGTCCCCGTCGAGGACCGCAAGCGGATCTTCGAGGCCTTCTACCGCCGCGGCGACGAGGCCACGCGCAAGTCGAAGGGCACGGGCCTCGGACTGCACCTGGTCAAGATCCAGTCCCAGGCGATCGGCGGGGACGTCGAGGTCCTCGACCGCCCCGGCGGCGGTTGCCAATTCCGGGTGAGGTTGCGCGCGGCGGAGGCGGCGGAGGCCTGAGCTCCGCTCGCTCCCGGGGCGGCGCTCAGAGCTGCCCTTCGATGGGCAGGAAGCCCAGCAAGTAGACCTGGAAGCGCTCCCAGGCGCTGGTGTCAGGCTCGGTCTCGAGCCGCACGGCTTCGCCGTCCCGCAGCCCGTTCCAGACGAGCGCGCCCTCCTCGAGGCTCAAGCGCCAGCTGTTCGGCGGCGTCAGCAACTCTTCGATCCCGCCGTGCAACCCCTCCGCCAGCTCGGCGCTGTCGATCACGAGCCCCAGCTCGGTATTCAGGTCGATCGAGCGCGGGTCGACGTTGAGCGAGCCGACGAAGACGTGGCGCCGGTCCACGACGAAGGTCTTGGCGTGCAAGCTCGCGCTCTTCGAGCCGAAGCCGCCCGAGCGGTAGCTCTCGAGGGTGGCCGCGCTGCGCGGCATGAGCTCGTAGAGCTCGACACCCCCCTCGAGCAGGGCGCGCCGGTACTGCTTGTAACCGGCGTGCACGGCGGGCACGTCGGAGGAGGCCAGGGCATTCGTCAGCACACGCACGCGAACCCCCGCCGCCGCCCTCCCGCAGAGGAAGGCCACGCCCTCGCGGCGCGGCACGAAGTAGGGCGAGACGATCAGGAGCTCCGACTCGGCCTCGGGCAGGGCGTCCCCGAGCTGCGTGATGAGGAGGGTCTCGGGGACCTCCTCCCCCCGGGCCTGGACCTTCCAGGGGAGGTCGGAGAAGGCCCGCGCCCGCGCCCAGATCAACGGCAGCTCCCCGCGCTCGGCCTCCTGGACGAAGCCCGTCCGCTTCAGTCGCTCCGCGTAGCGCGATCCCTTGCCCTCCTCGGCCTCGCGCTCGAGCGACTCGCGCAGGGCTCCGAGGGCGCCCGGCTCGCGCTCGAATGAGCTCCAGCCCTTCAGGCGCTGCACGAGCGAGCTGTTCCAGTAGAGGTCGAAGGACTCCCCCGCCATGCGCACCACCGGCCCGAGCGCCAAGAGGTCGAGGTCGCCGAAGTTGACGCCCTCGGCCGCCGCGAAGTAGGCGTCGCCGACGTTGCGGCCGCCGATGATCACCGCCAATCCATCCCCCGCGAGCTGCTTGTTGTGCATGCGCCGGTTGAGGCGCGCCGGCCGCCCGATCATGTCGAGGGTCCGGGCGAGCCAGGCCCAGGGGCCGCGGGCCCGCGGGTTGAAGAGGCGCACTTCGAGCCGCGGGTGTTGATCGGCGGCGGCGAGCAGGTCGTCGATGGCGCCGCCGGTGCCCAGGTCGTCGAGGAGCAGGCGCACGCGCACCCCCCGATCCGCCGCCACCAAGAGGCGGTGCAGCAGGTACTTGCCGGTGAAGTCCCCGTCGAAGATGTAGTACTGCGCGTCGATCGCCCGCTCGGCGCCGTCGATCAGGGCGACCCGCGCGGCGAATCCGTCGAGGCCGCCGCCGAGCACGTAGAGCGCAGACTCCCCCGGGTGCTCCGCGGCGACCTCGGCGAAGGTCCTGCCGATCTCCGTCTCCTCGGGCCGGACGAAGGCGCGGCTGGGCGCCGTGGAGCCGTCGAGGCGCGGGTAGACGCAGGAGCCGCAGGCCAGGAGGAGCAGCAGGAGCGCACCGGAAGGGAGAGTCCGCTGGAGTCGCTGCATGGGGGCCAGGTTAGCTCCTGCGACCCGACGGGCTCGTTCAATCCCCCCCCGCGATGCTGTAGCTTCTGGAAGGGCCCCCCGCCGGCCCCGCCCACTCCATGCACGTCGTCGTCCTCGGCGCCGGGCTCGCGGGTCTCTCCGCGGCCTACGAGCTCTCCCAGCGGGGACACCGCGTGACCGTGCTCGAGCGCGAGACGCTGGTGGGCGGCATGGCGGCGAGCTGGCGGCGCGGTCCCTTCTGGCTCGAGTTCGGCCCCCACCGCTTCCACACGCGGGACCCCGAGATCGAGGCGCTGCTCTACGAGGTCCTCGACGGCGAGGTCGTGCGACGCGAGCGCCTCTCGCGCATCCACCTCCAGGGGCGCTTCTTCCGCTACCCCCTGGAAATCGGGGACGTCCTCTCCAACCTGCGCCCGGGTCTCCTCGCCGCCTCCCTGCGCGACTACCTCTGGATCCGGGCCCGCGACCTCGGCGGGCGGCTGCCGGACGGCAACTTCGAGGAGTGGGTTCGCAAGCGCTTCGGCACGACGCTCTACGAGCTCTTCTTCGAGGCTTACACCTCCAAGGCCTGGGGCATCCCCTGCACCGAGATCAGCGCCGACTGGGCCGCCCAGCGCATCAGCCAGGCAAACCTATGGGACGCGATCGTGAAGACCCTGCGCCCGCCGCGCGACGGCGGCGCGCGCTCCCTCGTGAGCGAGTTCCTCTACCCGCGCCGGGGTGGCGTGGGGCAGATCGCGCGCAAGCTGGCCGAGAAGGTGCGCGAGGGCCGCGGCTCGATCCGCCTCGGCTGCGAGCTGCGCGGGATCGAGCACGACCGCGAGCGCGTCCGGCGCGTGCACTTCGACTTCGCCGGCGGGCGTGGTGCGGTCGAGGCGGACTGGGTCGTCAACACGATCCCCCTCGGGCGACTGCTCTCCCTGGTCGACCCGCCGCTGCCGGCACCCGTGCGGCGCGCCGCGCGAAGCCTCGAGTACGTCGCCATCGTCTTCGTCTACCTCGAGATCGCGAGGCCCCGGCTCTCGCCCGACCACTGGATCTACCTGCCCGAGGGGCACCTGCGCGTGCACCGCGTCTCGGAGTTCAAGAACTTCAGCGACGCCGCCGCCCCCGGCGACCGGACAGCCGTCTGCTGCGAGATCACCTGCCGGGCCGGGGACGCGACCTGGCGGCTGGGGCTCGAGGAGGCGGCGCGCATCGCGATCCGCGACCTCGAGCGCTGCGGCCTCGTCGAGGCGGGCGAGGCCAAGCCCCTCGACATCGCGCGCCTACCCAGGGCCTACCCCGTCTATCGCGTCGGCTACCGCGAGCCGGTCGAGTCGCTCTACGATGGGGTCCGGCGCCTGCGCAACCTCGAGAGCACCGGGCGTCAGGGGCTGTTCCGCTACAACAACATGGACCACTCGATCGCGATGGGCCGCGCCGCCGCCCTGCAGATCGGATCGGAGGCGCCCGAGGCCTTCGCCCTGCCTGGCGAGCTGTTCGGATGAAGACGGCGACGCGCGAACCGGCGAAGAGCGCGGGGGCGGTCACGGAGCCGCGCTGCCTGCTCTGCGGCTCTGCGGAGCGACGCCTGCGCTTCCGCCAGGGCCCCCACTCCGTGCTCGACTGCAGCACTTGCGGGCTGACCTACGTCAGCCCGCGGCGCGAGAGCGCCGCCCTCTTGCGCGAGGTCTACGACGCGCAGTACTGGCGCTCGCCACGTCCGCGCGAGCGCGGCTACGGCGACTACCGCGGCGATCGCGAGCTCTACGCGCGCACCTTCGAGCGGCGCTGGGCGGCGGTGCGGCGGCACCTCGCCGGTCCAGGTCGCGCCCTGGACGTCGGCTGCGCCGCGGGGGAGTTCCTCGCCGTGCTCGCGAGCGAGGGTTGGGAGGTGCTGGGGCTCGAGCCCTCCGAGTCGATGGCCGAGACGGCCGCGGAGCGCCTCGGTCCCGGCCGCGTGCGCGCCGTGACCCTCGAGGAAGCCGAGCTCGAGGCGGGGAGTTTCGACCTCGTGGCCCTCTGGGACGTGCTCGAGCACCTGCCCGCGCCCCTCGCGGCCCTGCGTCGGGTGCGCGAGCTGCTCGCGCCCGGCGGCAAGCTGGTACTCGAGACCCAAGACATTCGCTCCCCGGTCGCACGCCTCTGCGGCCGCCGCTGGCACCACTTCAAGCACGACGAGCACCTGGCCCACTTCCACCCCGGCACCCTGCGGCGGGCCCTCGAGGAAGCGGGGCTGTGCCTGGTGGAGCTCGGCCGCCGCCACGCCGGCAAGTACGTGCGGGGCGACTTCGTCGTCGAGCGCAGCGCGCGGCTGCACCCGCGGCTCCCCGGGCTCCTGCGACCCTGGCTCGGCGGCGCCTGGTCGGCCTACGTCAACCTGGGGGACGAGATGATCGCGGTGGCGGAGGTCGCGCCGTGAGGCCGCGGGCCTTCGAGGAGTTCGAGGCCCTCGAGCGCGACCACTGGTGGTTCCGAGGACGCCGCCGCGTCTACGTCGAGCTCTTGCGCGACGCCCTTGCCGGCGAGCGACCCCTGCGCGTGCTCGACGCGGGCGCCGGGGTCGGCGGCTTCCTCGACGAGCTGGCCGCGCTCGGCGGGGAGCTCGTGCACAGCGAGCTCGAGCCCGCGGCCCTCGCCCGCTGCCGCGCGCGCGGACACGGTCGCGGCGTGCGCGCCTCGGTCGAGGCCCTCCCCTTCCGCGACGAGAGCTTCGACCTCGTCTGCCTCTTCGACGTCCTCGAGCACGCGGACGACGATCGAGCCGTGGCTGCCGAGGTCGCGCGCGTCCTGCGCCCCGAGGGCCTGCTCGTCGCCACCGTGCCGGCGCACCCCTGGCTGTTCACGAAGAACGACCGTGTCGCGGGTCACCGGCGACGCTACACGCGCCGAGCTCTGCGACTCGCCCTCGCTCTCCCCGAGCTCGAGCTCCTGCGCTGCACCTACGCCAACGCCCTGCTCTTTCCGGCCATCGCCGCCTTCCTGCTGGCCGCGCGAAGCGCCGAGGCCCTCGGCCTCGGCGGCGCCGACCCCGAGCGCACGAACCTGAGCTGGCGCGCGCCCCGCTGGTGCGGCGAGCTCGCCTACCGCGCCTTCAGCGCGGAGCTCCTGCTCTCGCGCCGCTTGGACCTGCCCCTGGGCCACTCGCTGCTGGCCCTCGCCCGCCGCCGTGAAGCCACGGGCCACGCGGTCCTGCTGCGGCCTCAGCGTCCGGCCGAGATGCGCTCCGGCGCGGCGGCCCGCGTCTCCCCGACGGCGCTGGCCCTCGCCGCCCGCGGCAAGAGCTCGGCCTGAGGGACCGGCTCCGGCGTCGCCGGCGTGGACGCCCCCTTCCAGGACCACCCCTTTCCGCGCAACATCCACCAGGCGGTGCGCGCGACGATCTGGAGGTCGAGGCCGAGACTCATGTGGCGGATGTACTCGCGGTTGAGGCGCAGCTTCTCGCGGTAGTCGTCCACGCTCTGGAAGGCGTAGCCCTGGGTGACCTGCGCCAACCCGGCGATGCCCGGGCGCAGCACGAGGCGCTCCCCGAAGCCGGGGACCTCCTCCGCGGCCCACATCTCGACCTCGACCATCTCCGGACGGGGACCGATGAAGCTCATCTCGCCGCGCAGGACATTGAGCACCTGCGGCAGCTCGTCGAGGTGGGTGTTGCGCAGGAAGCGGCCGAAGCGCGTCACCCGCAGCTGGTCCGCGCCGCTCGACCACGAGCCCATGTCGCTCGTGTCGACCTCGGCCATCGTGCGGAACTTGTAGATCCGGAAGGGGCGGCCGTGGCGGCCGATGCGCGGCTGCAGGAAGAAGACGCGCCGCAGGCCGCGGAAGGCGACCGCGTTGGCGCAGCCGAGCAGGAGCATCAGCGGCAAGGCCGGCGGGAGCACCAGGCACAGGAGCGCCCGGTCGAGCCAGCGTTGGCCGTGGCGCGCGTACCAGCGGCGGGGAAGCCCCCGGCTCCAGCGCGGCTCGAAGAGGCGAGCGCCGCGGGCGGGGGGAGCTTCGGTGATCGGGTCCATCGGAGAGAGGCAGGAAGCGGTGGCGAGCGCGCGAACCCGGCGGGGTCCGACGGCCGCTTCATCGGCGCGTCCGGGGAGGCCTCCTGAGGGCCGTGCCGGGCGGTCCCGGATTTCGCCGGCTCATTCGCGGGCCCTGAACCGGCCTCGGGCGAGGGCCGACCCCAGGCCTGCGACGGGCCCGGTCCAGGTCCTTCAGAAGCCCGCGAGGGAGGTCGATCCACACCCTGGCACCACCGGGCCCAGGCTCCCGTGACCCCTTCCCCGAGCACTCGGGGTACAGCGGCCCCGGGAGGAGACGACTGGATCCTCCATGACCACCGCCATCCCCCGCTCCCTGGAGCCGTCCCCGGACGGCCCGGCCCAGGCGGGCCGCGACGCCATCGCGGCCGCGACCCCGAGGGCCCTGGCCAAGAGCCTGGCCCCCTTGCTGGGGAGCAACGCCCTGATCAGCCTCACGGGCCTGATCTGCCTGCCGCTCCTGTTCCGGAACCTCGGGCCGGCGAGCTACGGGCAGCTCTCCCTCTTCCTGCTGGGCATGGGGCTCTTGACCAGCTTGGACCTGGCGCGGCCGACGCTGGTGCACGAGCTCGCGGGCGGCCAACGGAGCTCGCAGCCTGGGGAGCTCCTCTCCCTGATCGGAGTCAGCCAGGGCGCCCTGGTCCCCCTCGCCCTCGCCGTCGGCCTGCTCGGATTCGGCCCCTCCGCCGGCCTGGCCCTCGGCTTGGGGGTCCACTTCTTCGTCGCCTCCTCGGGTCCCTACGCGGTGCTCGCCGTCAGGGGTCGGGTCGGCACCGCCGGCGCGGTGCGCAACCTGCTCTGGGTCGCGGCCTTCGTCGGCGCGACCCTCGCTTCAACCGCGGGCTGGGGGGTGGCCGCCCTGGCCTGGCCCTTCGCCCTGGCGAACGCCGGGGTCTACCTCGTCAATCGCCACCTGGCCGGGCCGGGCTCCGGCGCTCTCTTGCCCCGGCCGCGCCTCGACGTCGAGCGACGCTTCCGCGGGCGCAGCGCGGACATCCTCGGGCTGGGCGTCGCGACGGCGGTGGTGGTCGCCGCCGACCGGCTGCTCCTGCAGTGGGGTACGGAAGGCGAGAGCTTCGGGCGCTACGCGGCGCAGTACGACCTGGCGATCAAGATCAACGTCCTCTCGAGCGCCCTGGGCACGGTGCTCTTCCCGGCGTACTCGCGGCTCGTGGCGGAGCGCGGGCGCGGGGCCGCGGCGCGCAGCTTCCTGCGGCAGCTCTCGTGGGTCGTGGTGGCCTACTTCCTCGGCCTCCTCGCCCTGACGGCCTTCAGCGGCGAGCTGCTGGAGCTCGTCCTCGGCAGCGAAGCGGGCGAGGGCGCGGTGGTGCTTCCGCTCTTCTTCCTCGGCGTCTTCCTGGCGCTCTTCGGTCACCTGCTCACGCCATGGCAGCGAGCCTGCGGCGACTTCCGCACGCACCGTCGGGTGTACGCGGGCACGGCGCTCTGGATGGTCGCTTTCGGCGCCTTCGCGATCCCCGCCTGGGGTGCGCTGGGAGCCGCGCTGACCTACCTCAGCGCGCGGGTCGCGGACCTGGCGTTGATCGCTTGCGAGGCCCGCCGCCTGCCGCGGGAGATCCTCCCGCGCCGCAAGCTCGTGCTCCTGGGCGCGATGCTCCTCGTGCTGGGAGCCGTCGCCCTAGCGCAGCTCGCCGAGCTGGGAGGCGCCGCTTGAGCGAACGCCTCTCCCTCGCCCTGCTCCTCGTCGGCGTCGGGCTCGTCGCGGTCGCCCTCCTGCGCCGCCACTCCCCCCTCGGCCCCTTGACCCTCGCGATGGGGATGACGGTCGCCTGCGGGGTTTTCTATCCCGTGGCGACGATCTGGATCGAGCCCTTCAGCTGGCGCCGGGTGCACGACCTCGCGGAGGCCTCGATCCTCGGGACCCAGGCAGACTACCTGGCCTTCGGCGTCGGGCTCCTGACCGCGATCGGCCTCTCGACCTTGATCTGGCGTCGAGCTCTCGCATCCCCGGTCGACCCTCCCCCGCCGACGCGGCGGCAGGTCTTCCGCGACTGCGTGGTGAGCCTGGGCCTCGTCCTCGTGGGCGGCCTGCTCTACGCGCAGTTCGTGCGCGAGGTGGGGCTCGCGACGCTGACGGCCTCCCACGACTTCGCGAGCAAGTACCTCGCCGCGCGGGGGCTCGGGATCCAGCTCATCGGCCTGAAGCTGATGATCGCGGGCTGCCTGTGGGGCGAGGCCGGCGAGGTGCCGCGCCGCCTGCGACGCTTCCTGCGCTGCCTGGCCTTGGCGATCGCGGCCTGGTCGATCCTCTTCATCGCCGTGCGGACCTACGCCGTCGCCCTGGGCCTCGGCTACGTGATGATCTTCGCCCGCGATCGGCACGTCGAGCTGCGGCAGCTCAAGCCCGGCCTCTTGGTCGCCTTGCTCCTCGCCTACGCCGGTAGCGAGGCCTACGCGCTCCTGCGCTCTTCCTGGAACGCCACGGGGAACCTGGGCTCGGCGGTGCAGATGGCGATGCGCACGAACGGCGACCAGGCCCTCGGTGCCCTCGTCGGCGGCTCGGAACTCTCGCACCCCTTCCTGACCCTGGCGGAGGTTCGCGAGCACGAGGAGTCCGGAGTCCTCGCGGGGCAGAGCTACGTGGACGCGGTGCTCGCCTTCGTGCCCCTCGTGATCTGGGACGAGCGGCCGCAGACCCTGGCTCAGATCTACGTGCAAAAGTACTACCCCGCGATCGACGAGCGCGGCGGCGGCACGGCCTTCTCCTTCGTCGCCGAGGCCTGGTGGAACTTCGGCCGGCTCTTCGGGCCCTGGTTCGTGGGGACGGCGATCGGGCTCTTCTTGCTGACGCTCCACCAGCGCTCCCGGCTCCACCCCCACGGCTTCGCGAACCGCTTCCTGCCCTACCTGACCTACATCCTGATCCTGATGCACCGCAACCAGGCCTCCTCCCTGTTCAAGCAGGTGATGGCGATCGCGCTCCCTTGCATCGGGCTCGCCCTCGCGGCGGAGGTCCTGTGGCGCTCCTTCCTGGCGCGGCATCACCGCCCCCGGGCCCTGCGGGTGCCCTCGGGCCCGCGCCTCGTCACCGGGGAGGAAGGAGCATGAACGCCGAGCCGCGGCTGCTCGTCATCGGACCCCTGCCGATCGAGGGCGACGTCATCGGGGGGACGAAGGTCATGTTCCAGGACACCTTGAGCGCGCTCGAGGAGAGCGGCCGCTTCGCGGTCGAGGTCGTGAACACCTCGCGATCTCGTGTGGGTCGCGGGCGCCTGCGCCGAGCATGGGGCGACTTCGCGACTCTGTTCGGCGTGCTCGCGCGCCTCCTCTCCCCCCGCGCGCGCTACGACGCGGTCTTCTTCAACGCCTCCTCGGGGGGCCTCCTGCGCTCGGGCCCCCTGGTCTGGGCCGCCTGCCGTCTCCGGCGCTGGCCGCTCGTGGTGCGCCACTTCGGCGGGGACCTCGACGTCTTCCTGGAGCGCGCCACGAGTCCGGGGCGAGCCCTGGCCGAGCGGACGGTGCTGAGGCCCGAGTTGCTCCTGCTCGAGACCCGCGCCCTCTGCGAGCGCTTCGAGACGAACGAGCGCGTCCGCTGGTGGCCGAACACGCGCGACCTGCGCCCCCCCATCCAACGTGACCGCCAGCGTGACCGCGGGCTTGGCGCCGAGGTCGCGACGCGCTTCCTCTTCCTCAGCCAGCTCCGGCCCAGCAAGGGCGCCGCGGAGGCCATCGCCGCCGCCAGCGCCCTGCCCGCGGGCGCCACCCTCGACCTCTACGGCCCCGAAATGCCGGGCTTCGACGTGCGCACCGCCCTCGTGGGCTCGCGCTGCCGTTGGCACGGTCCGATCCCGAGCGAGGAGGTCCCCGCCGTCCTCGCGGCCCACGACGTGCTCGTGTTCCCCTCCACCCATGGCGGCGAGGGCCTGCCCGGCGTGCTGATCGAGGCGCTGCAGTCCGGTCTGCCGGTGATCGCGACGCGCTGGAGGGCCCTGCCCGAGGTGGTCGAGGACGGCTGGAACGGGCTGCTCGTCGAGCCGCGGGACCTCGCCGCCCTGACCGCGGCGATGGAGCGCTTGGCGCTGGACGCGGACCTCTTCCGCGACCTGCGACGCGGCGCCCTCGAGTCCGGCGAGCGCTACCGGATGGGCGACTGGGGCCCGAAGCTCTGCGGCTGGCTCGAGGAGCTCTGCGGGGTCGAAGCGAGGCGCGCGGAAGCGCTGCGGGAGGCGGCCTGATGTGCGGCATCACCGGCTGGGTCTCGCCCCGGTGCGCGGTCGAGGTCGCGCCGCTGACGGCGATGCGCGAGCGCCTGGCCCACCGCGGGCCCGACGGCGCCGCCACCTGGGTGGCGCGCGACCGCCGCGTCGGCCTCGCCCACCGGCGCCTCGCGATCATCGACCCCGTCCCCGAGGCCGACCAGCCGCTGCACGCGGAGGGCCGCGCGTCGGTGGTCTTCAACGGCGAGATCTACAACCACTCCGAATTGCGCGCGGAGCTCGAGGGCCTCGGTGCGCGCTTCCGGACGGACCACTCCGACACCGAGGTGCTCCTGCACGGCTACCTCCACTGGGGCATCGAAGGTCTGCTCGAACGGCTCGTCGGCATGTTCGCCTTCGCGCTGCTCGACCACGGGGCCGCGCGCCTGCACCTCGTGCGCGACCGCGTGGGGGTCAAGCCCCTCTACTTCGCTCGCATCGGCGAGGAGCTCCTCTTCGCCTCGGAGTCGAAGGCGCTCTTCGCCCACCCCGCCGTCGAGGCTCGCCTCGACCGCGACTCCTTCTGCCACTACCTGTCGTTCCGCGCCGTTCCCGCGCCCCGCACCCTCTTCGAGGGCGTCGAGTGCCTGGGGGCCGGCGAGCGACTGGAGGTCGACCTCGACGGCGGCGCTCCGCGGCGTCACCGCTGGTGGGACCCCCTCGACCAGGTGGAGTCGGCGCCCGGCACGCTCGAAGGCGCTCGGAATCGTCTCTCCGAGCTCCTCGAGCGATCGATGGATCACCGGCTCGTCTCGGACGTGCCGGTCGGTCTGTTCCTGTCCGGAGGCGTCGACTCCGCCTACCTCTTGAAGCGCATGGCGCAGCGCCGTCCGGGCCTCGCGACCTTCACCGTGCGCTACCCGGGCCAGGCGGCCTACGACGAGGGCGTGGATGCGCGCCGCCTCGCCGCCGAGGTCGGCGCCGACCACCACGAGGTCGCGATCGACGAGGCTGCCTACGCCGCCGCCCAGGCCGAGGTGGCCTGGCACCAGGACGAGCCGATCGCCGCGCCGGTCTGCACCTCGGTGCACTTCCTGTCGCGCGCGGCGCGCGCGGCGGGCGTGCCTGTGGTGCTCTCCGGTGAAGGAGCGGACGAGCTCTTCGTCGGTTATCGCAACTGGCTGCGCATGCGCGACCTCGAGCGCTGGAACCGGCGCCTGCCCGACCTCCCCGGACGTCCGTTGCGGCGCGCGGCCGCGGCCCTCGGCGACGCGCTCCTGCCCTGGCCTTCCCCCGCCGCGGAGCTCCTGCGCCGCGCCGCGCGCGGCCAGCCGGTCTTTCAGGGCGGCTCGACCGACTTCGGCGAGCGCGCCAAGCGTGAGCTGCTCGGACCGGCGATCTCTTCGCCGAGCGACCCCTGGGAGGAGGTCGTCGCCCCCCTGCGGCGCGACTTCCTCGCGCGCGGCCGCGAGGACGACCTGACGGGCTGGATGACCTACGTCGACCTGCGCTTCCGGCTCCCGCAGCTGATGCTCCCGCGCGTCGACAAGATGGGCATGGCGGCCTCGATCGAGGGGCGCGTCCCCTATCTCGACCACGAGCTGATCGCCTTCGTCTGCGGGCTCCCGCCAGAGTGGCGCGGGGCGACGGGCGGCGTCGGCAAGGAGCTCTTCAAGTCCGTGGCGGCGCGCGAGCTGGGCGAGGACTTCGTCTACCGCGAGAAGCGCGGCTTCCAGGCGCCGGTGCGGGAGTGGAAGCGCGGGGCCTTCGGCAGGCGCTACCTCCCGGCCCTCGAGACCTTCGCCGCGCGCAGCGAGCTCTTCGAACCCGCGGCCCTCTCGCGCCTCCTCGCGCGGCCGAACGACCGCCTCTACTTCAGCCTGACGAACTTCATGCTCTGGTACCTGCTCTACGTCGAGGACGTTCTCGAGGGCGCGCTGCCCGAGGTCGAGGCGGCGCGCGAGACCTCCGCGCCTCGGGAGGCGCGCGCCGCATGAACGCCACGGCCCCTGCACGGCAACTCACGGTGGACGTCGAGCGCCCGGTCCTCGTCCTGGGCGTCGGGCGCTCGGGCACGAGCCTCCTGCAGTCGATGCTCAACGCCCATCCCGAGCTCGCCTTCCCGCCCGAGACCCACTTCTTCCGGCGCTACGTCGCGCCCGGCGCCTTCGAGGCCTGGGGCGAGGGAGAACGCGCCGCCCTCAGGAGGCTCCTCGAAGCGGACGACGACTTCGCCCGAGCTGGGATCACCCCGCGCGAACTCCTCGCACACCCTCGTGCCGAGGCCGGCCCCTCCGGTGCCTTCGAGGCCCTGCTCGAGCTGACGGCGCAACGCGCGCAGAAGTCGCGCGTCGGCGACAAGGACCCGAAGAACATCGACTCCCTGCCGGCCCTGGCCGAGGCCTTCCCCGGGGCCTTCGTGATCCACCTCGTCCGCGATCCCCGGGACGTGCTGCTGTCGCGTACGAAGGCCGCCTGGTCGGCGAAGCGGCCCTGGTGGACGCACCCCTGGATTTACCGCGAGCAGCTGCGCCACGGCGGCCGGATGGGTCGCCTGCTCTTCGGTGAGCGCTATCTCGAGCTGCGCTACGAGGACCTCCTGGCCGAGCCCGAGGCGAAGCTGCGACGCCTGCTGCGGCACGTCGAGCTCGACTGGGACCCGGCCGTACTCTCCTTCGGCGAGTCGGCGGCGCGTCTCGTGGACGAGCGCGAGCTGGCCTGGAAGCGCGAGACCCTCGGGCCCCTGCTCGCGGGGAACTGCGGAAAGTGGCGCGAGGGCCTCAGGCCCGCCCAGGTCGCCTACTGCGAGGAGGTCTGCCGCGAGGCCTTCCAGTTGCACGGCTACGAGCCCTCCCGACCCCGCCGGACGCACCTGCGGCTGCTCGCCGCGGGGATGGCGCCGGCGGCGGCCCTGGCCTACGAGCGCGAGCTGCGTCGGGGAGCTCGAGCTTGAACGTCCCCGCCCGTGCCCCCCACCCCTGCCTGGCCGAAGGCCTCGCGCCGGAGGTGCATCACCGCCTGCGCGTCTTGCACGTGGAGGGCCGCGCGCTCTACGCGAGCCGTGGGCTCGAGCTCCACCGCTCCACCGACGGCGGCGCGACCTTCCAGTTCGTTGCCCGCGCCCCCGGCGACCTCCTCGAGCGGCGGCTCGCGCGCACGTCGCTGGTCGCGCGCGTCCTGCGCGCGGGCTTCCACGGCCTCACCCCCCTCCCCTCGGGCGACCTCGTGGCCACCGTCCGCGGCGGCTTGCTGCACCTGGCCGCGGGCGAGGCGCGCTTCCGCTGGGCGCACCTCCTGCGCCGAGGCAAGCGTCCCCTGAGCGTCTGCCGGCACCCTTCCGGCCGCCTCTACTTCGGCGAGTACTTCTCGAACCCGCGACGCGAGGAGGTGCACATCTACGGCAGCGAGGACGGGCGGAGCTGGGAGGTCACCGCCAGCTTCCCCGCGGGCGCGATCCGCCACGTGCACGGAATCGTCCACGACCCCTACCGCGAAGGGATGTGGGTGCTGACCGGCGACGAGGACGAGGAGTGCGGCCTGTGGTGGACGGACGACGAGTTCTCGAGCATCGAGCCCGTGCTGCGCGGCGACCAGCGCGCCCGGGCGGTGACCGTGTTGCCCCTCACGTCGGGCCTCGTCGTGCCGATGGACACGCCGCAAGAGGAGAACTTCGTCCAGCACCTCGATCCCCAGAGCGGTCGCCTCGAGCGCCTCGCCGACCTGCCGGGCAGCGCCTTCCACGCCGCCCGCACCCGGGACCTCTGGCTGATCTCGACGGCGGTCGAGGCGAGCGCGGTCAACACCGACGACCGCCCGGCCCTCTTCGCGAGCCGCGACGGCCACGACTGGCGCTGCGTCGCCCGCTTCCACCGCGACCTGCCACGCCTGGCGCGCACCCGCAGCCTGTTCCAGTGGCCGACCCTCGTGCTGCCGACGGGCGAGTCCGAGCTCCCCACGGTCTTCGCCTCGGGCCAGAGCCTCCTCGGCGCCCACGACCGCTGTCTCGCCTGGAACGAGGGCGACCTCCTCGACGTCCTCCCCCTCCCGGCTCCGCGCCTCTGCGCCTGAAGCGATGAACGCCGCCCGCGCCCTGCTCTACTTCCACACCCTGCGCAGCCTGCGGGCGACGCAGGTGCTGGGACGCGTGTGGCGCGGACTTCGACGGCCGGCGATCGACGACTCACCGGCCCCGGAGCTGCGGCCGGTCGCAGCGGATTGGACGGAGCCCGCGCGCCTCGAGGCGAGCTGGTGCTCGCCCACGCGTCGCGCCTTCCTCGGCGTCGAGCGTGAGGTCGACTCCCCAGGCGCCTGGAGCGACGAGACTTGCAGTCGACTCTGGCTCTACAACCTGCACTACTTCGACGACCTCGTGGCCCGGGACGCGGAGGAGCGCGCGGCCTGGCATCGCGCCGAGGTGGCGCGCTGGATCGCCCAGAACCCTCCCGCTGAAGGGCCGGGTTGGGAACCCTACCCGACCTCCCTGCGGATCGTGAACTGGGTCCGCTGGCGCCTCGCGGGCGAGGAGCTGCCCGCCGTCGTGCGCCACAGCCTGGCGGTGCAGGCGCGCTACTTGCGCGAGAACCTCGAGCACCACCTGCTCGGGAACCACCTCCTCGCCAACGCGAAGGCCCTCGTCTTCGCCGGCGCCACCTTCCGCGGCCGCGAGGCCGAGGGCTGGCTGCGTCAGGGCCTGGCGATCCTGCGCCGCGAGCTGCGCGAGCAGGTGCTCTCCGATGGCGGGCACTTCGAGCGCAGCCCGATGTACCACTCGATCGTGCTGGCCGACCTGCTCGACCTGCTCAACCTCTTCGCGACCTACGGTGGGGAGCTCCCGCCCGCCTGCCACGCGGCGGCCGAGGAGTGGAAGCGAGTGGCCCAGGCCATGCGACGCTGGCTGGCCGCCATGTGCCACCCCGACGGCGAGATCGCCCTCTTCAACGACGCGGCCTTCGGCGTCGCCCCCGCCCCCGCGGAGCTCGAGGGCTACGCGCGACGCCTCGGCCTCGGACCGAGCCCGCTCCCCCACGCGGGCGCCCTGCACCTCGCCTCGAGCGGTTACCTGCGCCTCGAGCTCGGGGAGGCCCTCGCGTTCCTCGACGTGGGCGAGATCGGCCCGAGCTACCTCCCCGGCCACGCCCACGCCGACAGCCTCGGCTTCGAGCTTTCCCTCGGCGGAAAGCGCTTCCTCGTCGACAGCGGCACCTCCCTCTACGAGGAGGGTCCCGAGCGCCTGCGCCAACGCGGCACCGCGGCCCACAACACGGTCGAGGTCGACGGCGTCGACTCCTCGGAGGTCTGGGCGAGCTTCCGCGTCGCCCGACGCGCCGCGCCCCACGGCCTCGAGATCGACGAGAGCCCGGACGGATTCGAGATCGCCTGCGGCCACGACGGCTACCTGCGTCTGCCGGGGCGGGTCTACCACCAGCGTCGCTGGCGCCTCGAGGCCGGCGCCCTGCACGTCCTCGACCGTCTCGAGGGCCGCTTCAAGCGCGCGACCGCCCGCTACCACCTGCACCCCACGGTCGAGAAGCCCGGGCCCGGCGTCCTGCGCCTGCCCGACTTCGGCGCCGTGAGCTTCGAGGGCGAGCCCCTGCCCCCCGTCCTCGAGCCCACGACCTGGCACCCCCGCTTCGGGAGCGCGGAGCCCAGCTCGCGCCTCGCCTTCCCCTTCTCCGAGCCCAGCCTGCGCACGACCTTCCGCTGGTGAGCCATGCACGTCCTCTTCCTCTCCGACAACTTCCCCCCCGAGACGAACGCTCCGGCGACGCGCCTGCACGAGCACGCGCGGCGCTGGGTGCGGGCGGGGCATCGCGTGAGCGTCGTGACCTGCGCCCCGAACTTCCCCGAGGGGCGGGTGCACGCGGGCTACCGCAATCGCTGGCTTTCGCGCGAGACGATCGACGGCGTCGAGGTGATCCGGGTCAAGACCTTCATCTCGAGCAACTCGGGCTTCTTGCTGCGGACGCTCGATTTCCTGTCGTTCATGGTCATGGGCTTCCTCGGCGGGCTCCTCGTCCGCAAGCCCGACGTGGTCGTCGCCACCTCGCCCCAGTTCTTCGCCGCCGTCGGCGGCTGGGCCCTGAGCGTCGTGCGGCGCCGGCCCTTCGTCTTCGAGTTGCGAGATCTCTGGCCGGCCTCGATCGCCGCGGTGGGCGCGATGCGGCGCTCCTTCCTGCTGCGGAGCCTCGAGCGCCTGGAGCTCTTCCTCTACCGCCGCGCCAAGGCGATCGTCGCGGTCACGCGGGCCTTCCGCCGCGACCTGCTTGAGCGCGGGATCGACGGCGACAAGATCGCCGTCGTCACCAACGGCGTGGACCTCGAGCGCTACGCCCCTCGCGAGCGAGACGAGGCCACGGCGCACGAGTTCGGCGTCGAGGGCAAGTTCGTCGTCGGCTACCTCGGCACCCACGGCCTGGCCCACGCCCTCGAGAACGTGCTGCACGCGGCCGATCGCCTTCGCGGCCTGCCCGAGGTGCACTTCCTCTTCGTCGGCAGCGGCGCCGCCAAGCCCGCCCTCGTCTCGGAGGCCGAGCGCCTGGGCCTCGAGAACGTCTCCTTCCACGACCCGGTCGCCAAGGAGCGCATGCCCGAGCTCTGGAGCCTCTGCGACACGGTGCTCGTGCACCTCAAGGACACGCCGGTCTTCGAGACCGTGATCCCGAGCAAGATCTTCGAGGCCATGGGCATGGGGCGCCCGGTGCTCCTCGCCGGACCCGAGGGCGAGGCGGCGGCCATCCTGCGCGAGACGGACGCGGGCCTGTGGGTCCCCGCCGAGGACCCGGAGTTCCTCGCCCGCGCGGTGCGCGAGCTCGCGCGCAATCCGGAGCTGCGCGAGCGCCACGCCGCCGCGAGCCGGGCCGCGGCCCCGACCTACAGCCGCGACGTCCTGGCAGAGCGCATGCTCGAGGTCCTCGAGTGGGCGGCGGGCGAGCGCCACGAGCTGCCGCGGAGCGCCTCCGAGGCCCACCGTCCCGAGACGCGCAGGGAGATCGCCGCCTGAGTCAGCGACTCAGCGGCGGCCCAGGGAGTAGGCGCGGTCTCGCTTCCACGAGTGGAAGGCGAGATCGTCCGTCCCGTTTCCGTCGAAGTCCCCGGCCCAGCTGAGCCCCTCGAAAGCTCCCAAGGCCTCGATCAGGAGCACCTTCCCCGTCCTTCCAGAGGTCACGCGCGCCAGCTTTGAGGTCGATGGTCCGAAGATCGGCTTCATGCGATAGCGCTCGGTGGTCAACTCGTCCGGAGTCCCATCACCGTCGAAGTCCCCCGCGTCGAAGACGTGCGGCACGATCCACAGCTGACGCGGGATCTTCCGCACGCCCCAGTGGTACTCGGGCGAGGGATAGGCGCGGGCGATGTCGTCCCAGTCCTGCCGCATCACGAGCGCGATGGGGATGGACAGGGTGAGAGCACACAGGAGCCCGTACCCCAGGAAGAAGCGGGCGATTGAACGCAGCGCGTCCATGTTCAGGACCCGCAGTCCATCCCGAGGGCAATGACGCGACCCCGATCCTCGATCACGACCTCGTCCGAGCCGTTGCCGTCCAGATCGCCGAACCAATCGTGCCAGGCCCAGACGCCGACGGCCTTGGCCAGGAGCAGCTCTCCCGTGCGGCCGGAGCGAATCTCTACGAGAGCACATGTCGCTGGGCCCTCGGGCGGGATGTAGTCCCGATAGCGCTTGGAGACTCGGTCCGGGGCCCCGTCACCGTCGAAGTCCCCCGCGACCGTCGAGCGAGGCACGAATCCCGCCGGAACCTGGACCTCGATGACTCCTTCGAGACACTCAGGCGAGACGCGAGCTGCGCGACCCTCGAGGTACTCGTCGACGAAGAGGAGCTGCAGAAGCAACGAGACCGGCGCCAGGAAGGTGAGCGATGCCACCAGGATGGAGTAGCCGAATCCGAACTCGTCGCGGCGCTTCATGTGGAGGTCCCGCGCAGGATCACGCGGGGACCCTCGACCCTAGCCCAAAGCCGTCAGGCTGCAACGCCGAAGGCCGAGACGGCGCTCTCCCCCGCCACGAGGGCCGCGATCCGCTCCGCGGCCCGCCCGTCGCCGTAGGGGTTCACGGCCCGCGCCATGCGCTCGGCGAGCTCGCCGCCAGAGAGGATCTCCTCGGCGTTCGTCACGATCCGTTCGGGATCTGTACCGACGAGCTGGACCGTGCCAGCCTCGACGGCCTCGGGGCGTTCGGTGACCTCGCGGGTGACGAGGACCGGCACGCCGAGGGAGGGCGCCTCCTCCTGGATGCCGCCCGAGTCGGTGATGACGAGGTCGGCGCGGCTCATCAGCCATACGAAGGGGGCGTAGTCGAGGGGCTCGAGGAGGGCGACGTTGGGCAGAGCACCGAGGCGCGCGTGGACGGGGGTTTGCACCTTGGGGTTCAGGTGCACCGGGTAGACGAGGAGCCACTCGGGGTGTTCGGTGGCGAGACGCGCGAGGGCGGTACAGAGCTCCTCGAAGCCGCGGCCGAAGCTCTCGCGGCGGTGGCCCGTGACCAGCACCAGCTTCTCGGGGCCGGCGGCGAGGCGCGCGGCGAAGTCCGGCGGGAAGCTGCCGCGGAAGAGCTCGGGGGTCGCCTCGGCGACGAGGGTGCGCACCTCCAGCAAGGTGTCGATCACCGTGTTCCCCGTCACGTGCACGCGCTCCTCGGCAACGCCCTCGGCCAAGAGGTGCGCGCGGGCCCCGGCGGTGGGCGCGAAGTGGCGACTTGCAAGGCGCCCGGTCAGGACGCGGTTCGCCTCCTCGGGGAAGGGGGCAGCGAGGTCGCCGGTGCGCAGCCCCGCCTCGACGTGCCCGACCTCGATCCCCTCGTAGAAGGCGGCGAGGGAAGCGGCGAAGCAAGTGGTCGTGTCGCCGTGGACGAGGACGAGGTCCGGTCGCTCGGCGCGCAATATGTCGCGCAGGCCGAGCAGCACGCCGCTCGTGACGTCGAAGAGGTCCTGGCCCGGGCGCATCAGGTCCAGGTCGTGATCGGGCCGCAGGGCAAAGAGCTCCAGCACGGAGTCGAGCATCTCGCGGTGCTGGGCGGTGACGCAGAGGCGGGCGTCGATGCCGGGGTGCTCCGCGAGGCGCCGCGCGACCGGCGCCATCTTGATCGCCTCGGGACGCGTGCCGAAGACCGACAAGACCCGCGGGTTCAGGGGCCGACTCACAGGAAGACCCCGCGGGTGTCGATCAGGACCTTCTCCTGCAGGGCCTCGCGCGGGATGCGCAGGAAGGCCTTGTGGTCTGTGAGCACCAGCACGAGGTCGGCGCGGTGCAGGGCCTCCTGCACGGAGACGAGGGTGAATTCCTCGCTCGACTGGATGTTCGGCTCGCAGACGAGCACCTCGCCCAGCTCCTCCGCGACGATCTCGCGCACGATGTCGACCGCCGGGGACTCGCGCAGGTCGTCCACGTCGGCCTTGAACGCGAGGCCGAGGCATGCGATGACCGGCTCGCGCAGCTTCCGGGCGTGGCGGCGAACGCGCTCGACGACCCAGGCGGGCTTCGAGTCGTTGACCTCGCGGGCCGTGCGCACGAGGCGCGCCTCGTCGGGGGCGCCGTGGACGAGGAACCAGGGGTCGACCGCGATGCAGTGCCCCCCCACGCCCGGTCCGGGGCGCAGGATGTCGACGCGCGGGTGGCGATTCGCGAGGCGGATCAGCTCCCAGACGCTGACGCCCAACTCGGCGCACATCAGGCTGAGCTCGTTGGCGAAGGCGATGTTCACGTCGCGGAAGGAGTTCTCGGTCAGCTTGACCATCTCCGCCGTGCGCGAGTCGGTGGGGATCACCTCGCCGCGCACGAAGCCCTCGTAGAAGGCGACGGCTGCCTCGGTCGAAGCCGGAGTCACGCCGCCGACGATGCGGTCGTTCTCGACGAGCTCGGTCAGGATGCGGCCGGGGAGCACGCGCTCGGGGCAGTAGGCGAGGTGAAAGTCCTCTCCGGGCACGTAACCGCTCTCGGCCAGAATGCTCGCGACGAGCTCGTCCGTGGTGCCGACAGGGCTGGTGGACTCGAGGATGACGAGGTTGCCCGGGCGCAGCACCGGCAGGAGGGCACGCGCCGCGGCCTCGACGGCCGAGAGGTCGGGCTCGTTGTCCTCGGTGGCCGGCGTGGGCACGGCGATCAAGAAGACGTCCGCCTCCACGGGCGTCGTCCCGGCGGTGAGCTGCCCCAAGCCGACGGCGCCGCGCACGACGGCCCCGAGGTCGGGCTCCTGGATGTGGATCTCGCCGCGGTTGATCGTGTCGACGACCTCCGGCGAGAGGTCGACGCCGCTCACGCGGTGCCCCCAGCTCGCGAGGAGCGAAGCCGTCGGCAAGCCGATGTAGCCGAGGCCGATGACGCAGACGCCTGCCCGGCGGGCATCCGGTACGGCGGCGGTGGGCTCGAGGACCTCGTGATCTTGGCTCTGGGTCTCCATTCAGGCGGCCTCCTCGTGGCCCCGCGCTTCATCGTGGCCATAGCCGTAGCCGTAGCCGTACTTCTTCTCGTTGCGCCGGCTGCGGGCGGCGTTCAGCACGCAGCCGACGACGTTGGCGCCCACGCGCTCCAGGCGTTTCAGTCCCTCGCGCACGACCCGCTGGCTGAGCAACCCCGAGCGCACGACGAGGAAGACCGCGTCGAGGCGCGGAGCGAGGCCCTCGATGTCCGCCACGGCGAGCACCGGGGGCACGTCGAAGACGACCAGGTCGTAGGCCTCGCGCACCTCGGCGATGAGCTCGGCCGTGCGGGTGTCGGCCAAGAGGTCGCCAGGGGCGGCGGGCTGGCGGCCGGCGGGCAAGACGTCGACGCCGGGCATCACCTCGCGACGCAAGCAATCGCGCCACGCCTGGCGTCCCTGGAGGACGTCCGAGAGGCCCGGCTCGTTGTCGACGCCGAGGTAGCGGCCCGCCGCGGGGCGGCGCATGTCCGCGTCGACGAGCAGCACGCGCTGGCCGCCGAGGGCGAAGGCCAGGGCCATGTCGGCGTTGGTGACGGACTTGCCCTCCCCCTGGGTGCAGGAGGTGAAGGCGATCGTCTTCAGCTCGAGCTCCGCCTGACCAGTGTTCAGGACGAACTTCAGATTCGAGCGCAGGGAGCGGTAGGACTCCGCCACCGGCCCCTCCGGGTCGTCGCGCAGGGCCAGGAAGTCGTCGCGCCGGCCGGCGACGCGGAAGAAGCCGCGCGAGAAGTCGGGGATCGAGCCGAAGAGCGTCAGGCCGGTCGCCTCCTCGAGCTCCTCGCTCGCGTGGATGCCGCGGTCGACGCTCTGGCGCACGAAAGCGATGGCAAAGGCGCCGCCGAGCCCGAGCACCAAGCCCGCGAAGAGGTGCATCGGGACCCAGGGGCCCTCCGGCTCCTGGGCAGGGATCGCGACGTCGATGAAGTCCGCCGTGGCCAGGGTCGAGGCGCGGGTGATCTCCGCCTCCTTCTGGCGCGCGAGCAGGAACTTGACGATCTCGGCGTGGGCCTCGCGCCGCCGCATGGGGTCCGCGAGCACGCGCACCTCCTCGGGCAGGCGAGCGAGCTCCTCCTCGAGCTCGCGGCGCTCCTCCTCGAGCTTCGAGCTGCGCGAGTGCAGCCCGGCCAGGCGCTGGCTCAGGTGGGTCAGGGTGCGCTGGCGCAGGCCGTCGATGGCCACGCTGATCTTCGCGCGCTCCTCTTCCGGGTAGGCGCCGACGCGCTCGCCGTAGCCCTCGATCAGCTCGTCGTACTGCCGCTGGCGCGCCTCGAGGCTCGCCAGGCGCGTGGTCAGGAACTGCCGGATGTGCTCCTCGAGGCGCTCGAGGCGCGCGAGCAGGGTCTGGATCTCGGGCAACTCGTCGGTGAACTCGGTGCGCAGATCGCGCAGGCGGCCGTCGAGCTCGCTCCAGCGCTCGAGGTAGCCCTCGAAGAGGGGATCCGGCTCCGCCACGCGCTCGCGCCGCAGGAGGTTGCCGAAGGCGCCGGCCTCGCCGGCCTCGAGGTCTTCGAGCACGCGCCGCAACGCATCGAGCTCGACTCGACCCGCGTCGGCCTGGGTCACGAGGTCGAGGTTGCGGACCTGGAGCATGCCCTTGTAGGCACTCGAGTCGGAGCGGTCGAGGAGGTCGACCTCGCTCGTGAGCTGGACGATCTGCTCGACGTAGCTCGCGGTGACCGGGTCGGAGATCGCGCCCTCGAGGCGCGAGAGGGCGTCGAGGTTCCCCTGGCTCAGGTGGTCGAGGGCCTCCTCCACGCTGCCGAGGAGCATGCGCAGCTGGATCTCTTCGAGCTGCAAGGAGGAGACCTGCTGGATCAAGGTCTCCCCCACGACCCCGACGTCGACCGTCTTCGGGTTCTGACGCTGGATCTCGACCACCTCCTGCTCGGCCACCTCCAGCTTGGCGAGCTGCTCCTCGAGCTGCTCCTGGATGAAGCCGACCGTCTGGGAGGCGCGCTGCTCGTTGCGGGCGCGGTTGCGCTCGAGGTAGAGGCGGCAGAGGGCGTTGGTCGTGCGCGCCGCGCGGCGCGGGTCGGAGTCCTCGTGGATGACGCGGATGACGTTCGAGTTGCGCTCGGTCTCGGTCACCCGCGTGTGTTCGCTCAGGCGCTCGACGGCGTCCGCGAGGCCGTGGCTGCGCAGGAAGAAGCGCTCGCCCGTGAGGTCGCCACGGGGCTCGAGCGTGAGCCAGGCGCCGGCGACCTCGAAGGGCACGCCGGGCTGGAACTCGAGCTCGGGGCCGTCGTCCCCTGCGACCCCCAGACCGAAGAGCGGTCCGCGCGGGCTCACGCGCACGCGGCGCTCCGCGAGGAAGTCGACGCAGAGCACGGGCGGGGCGTCGAAGCCGAGCGGGGGGGAATAGGTCGCGGCGAGCTCGGGCGCCTCCTCCACGTCTCGGCGCTCCCCGGTCAGGCCGAGCAGGCTCGCCAGGGGCATGAGCCGCGCGGAGTCCACCTGGGTCGTCAAGCCGCGCGTCTCGCCCGGGATCCCGCGCGCGACCTCCTCGGCCAGGGTGCGCGAGCGCAGGACCTCCATCTCGCTGACCGCCTTGGGGCTGCGCGTGAGGGCCATCAGGTCGCCGAGGACGCCGGTGCTCTGGTCGCTCTCGAGGCGCAGGGTCGCCACGGAGCGGTAAGTGGGCTCCTTGCGCGACACCCACGCGAGCCCCGCCAGGGCCCCGAGCAGCCCGCAAGCGACGAAGGTCTTCGCATGGCGCCGGCCGAGCTCCACGGCCTCGCCCAGGATCAGGAGCGCGTCGCGCTCCCCGCCGATCTCCTCTTCCACCCGAGTCATGTCGCCTCAGTCCTGGAGCCGCTCCTCCACGAGCAGGATCGTCGCGAGCGACGAGAGCGAGGAGGAGATCCCCGCCAGGATCGGCAGGGCCTCGTCGCGGAAGCGCCCGCTGCCCGAGCGCATGACGAAGAGGAAGTCGTCGGGACGCACGTCCATCAGGCCCGCGGAGACGATCTCCTCGCCGTCGATGACGTGCACCTCGACCTCGCCGCCCTCGTGCTCGCGCAGGAGGACGACCTCGTCGCGCTTGGCCGTGGGCTTGAAGCCCCCGCCGAAGGTCAGGGCCTGGTAGACGTTGAGGGGCCGGTCGATGACATAGGCGCCGGGGGCCGCGACCTCGCCGTAGACGTAGAAGCGTCGCGCGGCGTGTTCGAGCAGGGAGAACTCGATGCGCGGCTCCTTGAGGTACTGCGCGTAGGCCTCGGTGATGCGCGCCCGCGCCTCCTCGAGGGTCAGGCCCGCCACGGGGATCGAGCCCACGAGCCCCAGGCTGAGGTGCCCGTCCGGGTCCACGCGCGTCCCGTCGAACCTATCGGAAGTGGGTGTCGAGAGCTCCGGGTGACCGTGGACGCCGCAGCGCACGATGTCGTTGGGCCCCAGGCGGAAGACGCGCGCCTCGCGGTCCGCGGGGAGCAGCTCCGGGGTCCGCAGCTCCGCGGGGACGTCCGGGCTCGCGCAGCCGGCGCCCAGGAGCTGGGCGAGGATCAGGGCGCAGAGCGCCGCGCAGATGGCTCGCCATCCGGCGGAGTGCAGCGCGTTCGCGTCGAGCAACGTCATCGCGTCGAGAGGGGGAGAGAGGGGCGGAGAGGGCCTCGACGGGGCCTGCGAGGCGCCGCGGCGCCCCGTGGGCAGTCCTATCGGACCCCTCCCCCGACCCCTTGATGGCGCGACCGAGGCGTGGGTCGCCCCCGGGATCCGCCCCGATTCCGGGAGTCCTCGAGAGGGCCCCTCTCGATTTCGGGAAGCGCCCGCGCCCGCACCCGGGCGGCGCGCTTTCGTCTCAGGCTCTCGCGAGGAGCCGACGAAGAGGGCCGTGGACCGGAGGCGTTTCCCTCGCAGGCCTCCCACCTGCGGTTCCCACTCCCCAACGGCGCCTCTGGAATCAAGAGATTCTTGATGGTCCATTCCCGCGCCGTCGACCCATGACTCCTCTCCTGGGTCGGCGGCACCTCTCTTTCCCCTCCGCCAAGCCCCGGCACGCCTCGCCATGACCTCTTGGATCGTCGGCGACATCCACGGCTGCTCGACCGAGCTCGCGCAGCTCATCGAACACCTCTCCCTGGGCGCGGAAGATCAGCTGATCGCGGTCGGCGACCTCTTCCATCGCGGACCCGACCCCGTCGGCGTGATGGAGCTCCTGCGCGAGGCGAAGGCGCGCTTCGTGCTCGGCAACCACGAGCGCACCGTCCTCAAGCGCGTTGGCCTCGCGCCCCAGCGTGCCGACGCCACCGACCGACCGCCCCTGCGCGAGCACTTCCCCCCTATCGAGGAGGCGGACCTCGCCGGTGACGGCGGCCGGCCCTGCCTCGTGCCCGCCGACCGGCGACGGGAGCTCCTGGTCTACCTGCAGGGGCACGACGGCTACTTCCTGCGTCGCGACCAGATCGAGGGCGCCGGACCCTGCCCCGACGGCCGTGAGTGGCTCGTGGTCCACGCGGGCCTCGACCCGGCCAAGGCCGTCGAGGCCAACTCGCCCTTCGAGCTGACCCGCACGCGCCGCCTCGAACGCCGCGGCCACCCCTGGTGGTTCGAGTGCTATCGGCGAGACGAGCTCGTGCTCTACGGCCACTCCTCGGCGCGCTTGCCCCAGGCCTACCGCAGGCGCGGGCGCCTGCTCGCCCTCGGCCTCGACACGGCCTGCGTCTACGGCGGCGCGCTGACCGCCTACTCGCCCGAGCTGGACCAGTTCGTGCGCATCCCCGCCGCGAGCGGCGACGGCGCGGCGAGCCTCTCGGCCTAGGGAGCGTCCTCAGAAGGCGTTAGAAACCGACGTCGAGTCCGAGGCCCAGGTAGAGCGAGCCGTTCACCTCGCTCTCCCCCAGGTCACCGGCCACGCCGTCGTGGAAGCGCAGCTCGCGCCACAGGACCTTGCCGACGACGAGCTCGAGCAGGACGTTCTCGCTGGGCCGCCAGCCGAGGCTGGCACCGGCGCGCACCTCCTCGTCGCGCACGGAGCCGTGGTTCAGCGGGCCGGAGTCGTTCAGGCGGTACTGGCGCAGGTCGTAGACCGCCTCCAGGCCGAGCTCCCAGTCCTCCGCCAGCCGGAAGTCCGCGTGGACCTCCGCCGCCTCGGTGCGCAGGCGCAGGTCCTCGTTCACGCGCCAGTCGAAGCCGATGTAGGGCAGGATCCAGGGCGAGTCGTCGAAGCGCGAGAGGCCGGCGAAGCCGACGATCAGCGCGAAGTCGTCGCGGGCGTTGTAGCGGCAGGCGAGGGCCCCACCGAGGTAGAGCGAGTCATCGATGCTGACCGCGTCCTCGCCGGCGTTCCCGACCTGCAGGCCGCCGTAGACGTCGAGGCGCCCCGCGCCGCGCTGCAGGAAGCGCGCCGCCACGTGCGTGTCGTAGACGTCGTTGAAGGGATCGTTCACGCCGGGAACCGGCGAGGCGCCGCCCCCGTAGTCGTAGAAGGAGCCCTCGGTCCCGAGCTCGACGGCGAAGCCGAAGCCCCGGGCCCGGTACTGGCCGAGGCCGACCTTCCAGCCCCCGCGAACGGTCGTGAGGTTGCCGGAGCTGCCCTCGAGGTCGCCGCTCCCGACGCCGAGGCCGAACAACTCGAGCGTCGCCACGTCGACGGCCTCGCCGCTGCGCGGCACGGCTTCCTCCGCGGGCAGCGGGAGCGCGGGCGGCCCGATGAAATCGAGGTCCACGGGCCGGGGGGCCGGAAGATTTTTCCCGCTCGCGGGCTCGGGAGCGCGCGGGACGGCGACGGGCTCCCACGCGTGGGCGACGCGGGGGAGCGGGCGGAGGGTGGCCTGGACGAGCCCCACGCTCCCGAAGAGAGCGGAGATGGCGACCAGGAGCGCGACTTGGGTGGCGCGGGCCATGCGAGAGCGCGGGTCGGAGTGCGGCGGCGGTGATGAACGCGGCCGGCACGCCCTCTCGCGGTGGGGCAGCCTGGCGGCATTCAACCAAGCCTACCCCCCGATCCGGGCCGGGGTCGGGATCAGCCAGCCCCGGGCTTCCCCTCCCCCCCCGGCTTCCTCCAGGGCAGGACGAAGGGCCGCGGGCCGTTCCCGCGGGCGGCGGGCAGCTCGCCGAAGTGCAGCTCGGAACCGTAGACCGGTCCGAGGACCGCGGGCACGAGCACCTCCTGGACGGGCGCGCAGGCCACGGTCCGCCCCGCGTCGAGCAGCAGGGCGCGCTGCGCGAACTGGCTCGCGAGGTTCAGCTCGTGGGTCACGACGACGACCGTGCGCCCCGCCGCGGCCAGGTCGGCGAGCAGATCGAGGACGCGCAGCTGGTGTCCCGGATCGAGGGCGTTCGTCGGCTCGTCCACGAGCAGGATGCGCGCCTCCTGGGCCAGGGCGCGGGCGATCAGGGCGCGCTGGCGCTGGCCGCCGGAGAGCTCCGCCAGCGGGCGCGGCCCGAGGTCGGCGAGGTCGGCCTGCTCGAGGGCCGCGCGCACGGCCTCGCGGTCCTCCGCGCTCGGGCCGCGGAAGAGGTGGCTGCGGGAGTAACGCCCGTAACCGGCGAAGGCCTCGACGCTGACGTCCGGCAGGGCCGTCGGGTTCTGGGGCACGAGGGCCAGGCGCCGCGCCCGTTCGCGCGGACGCCAGCGCCCGAGGGCCTGGCCCTCGAGCTCGACCGCGCCCCGGGTCGGGGCGAGGAGCCCCGCCAGGATGCGCAACAGGGTGCTCTTGCCCGCGCCGTTCGGCCCCAGCACGGCCAACATCTCGCCGGCCGCCAGCTCGAGGTCGATCCCCGCCAGGGCGGGCACCGGCCCTTCGTCTCCGCCGTAGGCGAAGTCGAGGTCGCGCACCGCCAAGGTCGTCACCACGTCCGCAGCTCCCTGCGCGAGCGCATCAAGAGGAACAGGAAGAACGGCCCGCCCACGAGGGACATGAGGACCCCCGGGCGCAGGTCGACGTGGCCGAGCAGGAGCCGCTGCCCGAGGTCCGCGGCCAGCAGGAAGACCGCTCCCGCGATCAGGCTGAGGGGCAGGAGCCGGCGGTGGGAGGTGCCGACCCAGATGCGCAGGAGGTGCGGGACCACCAACCCGAGGAAGGCGATCTGCCCGGCCACGGCCACGGCCGAGGCCGCCGCCAGGGCCGCCCCGCCGAGGGTCAGGAGCTTGACGCGCGTCGTGTGCACGCCGAGGGAGGCGGCGTCCTCCTCTCCCCCCGCGAAGATGTCGAGCTCGCGCGCCACGAGGGGCAGGACGACGCAGGAGAGGGCCAACCCACCCCAGACGACCGCGATGCGCGCTCCGCCGTGGTCCTCGAGGGAGCCGAAGGTCCAGCTCACGAGCGCCTTCGCGACCTCGAGGTTGTCGGACATGGCGAAGGACTGCATGGCGACGAGCAGCCCGCCCAAGCAAGTGTTGACGGCGATCCCCGCGAGCAAGAGCGTCGGCACCGAGATGCGACCGCCGCGGGTCCCCAAAGCGTTGACCACGAGGGTCGTCAGGAAGGCGCCCGCGAAGGAGCACAGCGAGACGAAGAAGGGCGCACTCTCGAGGGCTCCGGCGACGACCATCGAGGGGCCGTAGCCGGCCACGACGAGGATCGCGATCGAGGCCCCGACGCTGGCGCCCGTACTGATTCCGAGCACCGCGGGTGAGGCCAGGGCGTTGCGGAAGATGCCCTGCAGGAGCGCGCCGGAGAGGGCGAGCGCCGCCCCCACGCCGATCGCGACCACGGTGCGGCGTAGACGCAGGACGAGGATCGTCTGGTCACTCCCGCCGAGGTCCTCCCCCACCCCCAGGAAGGCCCCCACCCCCCGCGCCAGCTCGGCGGCGCTGAAGTCCCCCGTGCTGCCGTAGGCCAGGGAGCCCGTAGCCAGGAGCAGGAGCCCCACCGACAGGACCACGGCCGTGAATCGAGGGGATCGCAGGAGGCGCGTCAAGGGGCGGAGCCGCGGGAGGGCGGTCCGCGGGGCGAACAAGGTAGCACCGCCGAGCCCCCGGCGACGCGTCCGGGTTTGCACCCTCTCTCGCCGAGGTCTAGGCTCCGCGCCCATGACTCCGCCCCTCGCCATGGCGCGCACATTGCCCATCGCCGTCCTCTTCACCTGGACCCTCGTCACGGCCTGCTCGCCCGAGGAGGGCTCGAGGGCCTCGGCCGCGGGACCGGAGGCGGCGCCCGCGGCGGTCCGCATGCCGGAGATCACGCCGGACGAGGGCTTCCCCGCCAAGATCAAGAACTTCGACGGCAGCACGGTCCTGCTCGAGGCGCCTCCCGCTCGCGTCCTGGCGGGGAACGCCAGCCTGCTCGACTCCCTGATCCTGCTGATCGATCCCGAGCGCATGGCGGCTCTGCCGAGCACCGCCTTCGACTACTCCTCCCTCGTCGAGGAGCCGGGGGCCTGGGCGGAGGTTCCGCTCCTCAAGCGCTTCGACGCGGAGGAGATCCTCGCCCCCGAGCCGGACCTCGTGCTCGTGCACGCCTACCAGGCGGGCTCCGCCATCGACCGCGTGACCGAGCACGACGTGCCGGTCGTCGTGCTGCCGATCGCGACGAGCTGGAAGGAGATCCTGGAGCAGCTCGAGTTCCTGGCCCGCCTCGTCGGGGAGGAGGAGCGCGGCGCCCAGGCCGTCGCCGGTCTCGAGGCGCGGCGGCGCGAGCTGCAGCGCGACTCTCCGCGCAGCGGCCTGCGGGTCCTGCCCTACGGCAACTACGGCTCGGGCGGCTCGACCGCGGGCGCGGGGACCACCTGGCAGGTGATGATCGAGCTCTCGGGCATGCGCAACGCCGCCGCCGAAGCGGGGCTAGACGGGCACCCCGAGATCGACTTCGAGCAGCTGCTCTCGATCGCCCCGGACTTCTTCCTGATCGCCGAGCCGGAGGGCGAGCTGGCGAGCAGCGCCCGCGGCATCTTGGCGGGTGAGTCGCTGTTGAGCGACCTGGAGGCGGTGCGCGGGGAGCGCTACCTCGTCCTGCCCGAGTACCTCTACTCCGCCGCCTCTCACGAGCTGCTCACGGCCGCCGAGCGCATCGCCGCCCAGGCGGACGCGCAGGTGCAGTAAGGACCGCTCTCCGGACGCCCTCGGGCGTCCGGGCCCATCAAGCGTCCGGAGCTGTGTCCTCCTCGGAGCTCAAGCGCATGTTGTGCTCGCGGCGAACCCAGTCCGGGTCGCTGAACGTCTGCAAGAAGAACTCGCGCTGCGCGGTGCCGCGCAATTGGGTCAAGGCGCTCTGGGCCTCGAGGGGCGTCATCTCCGCCGGGTCGCCGTCGCGGCGACCGGAGACGCGCACGAGGTAGGCAGCCTTGCCGTCGCGCGAGGCCTCCGCCGCGACCACGGTGTCGAGGTCGAGGCCGAAGAGGGTCGTGCGCGAGCGCAGGTAGTTCTCCGCTTCGGAGGGGGCGACGTCGCGGTCTTGCCCGCGGGGGTACTGGCGGTCGTAGCCACGCTGCTGGACCTCGAAGCCGGCCGCCTCGCAGGCGGCGCGAAAGTCCTCGGCGCTGGCGGTCGTCTCGAAGTCGCCCTCGATGGGCCGCACCCCGAAGGCGTCGCGCACGGCCTCGAGGCGTTCGACGGCGAGCTGAGGTGTACGCTCGTCCACCCACGCCTCCACGACCTCGTCGCGGACGTCGGCGAAGGCCTTGACCTCGGGCTCGAAGACCTCGACGACCTTGCCGACCACCAGGGCCCCTTCCTCGATCGCGACGCGCGTCGCGAGGTCCCCCGGCCGGTTGCGGCCGACGGTCCCGAAGAAGTAGCGGCCGCACCAGGGCTCTTCACCCTCGATGTAGCCGATGTCCTCGCGCGGCTCGACGCGCTGGTAGGCGAGGCCGAGGGAGACGGCCTCGGTCTCGAGGTCGACGACCTCGTCGGCGCTCTTGCGCAGCTGCATGTCGGCCAGCCAGTCCATCATCGAGTAGTAGATCGGGGCCTCGCGGCGCACCTGATCGGCGACCTCCTCGAAGGAGTAGAAGCGGTCGACCTCGCCCGCCTCCATGGCGGCCTTCTCCTCGTCGGTCTCGGGCTCCGGCTTGGCGAAGCGCACGTGGCTGTAGCCGTTGTAGTAGTTCTGGGCCTTCTCCTCGGGGTCCTCGTCCTCGGGCCGCGGGTAGCGCTCGAAGAGGGCCGCGAAGTCCCCCATCGCGACGGGGTCGAAGTAGGCCACCTCGACGGAGGTGGTGCGGTTGGTCATGAAGGCCCGCTTCTGGAAGGCGGTCAGGGCGTCGAACCAGGCCTCGAGCTCCGCGTCCGCGGGGACCTCTTGCTCGGCGTCCGCGCGGAAGTCCTCGGTCTGCGCCTCGACGTAGTCGAAGTCGAACTCCTCCGCGCCCAGCTTCCAGCGCTCGATCACGTCCTCGGTCAGGACCTCCGCGGCCACCGCGCTCTGCAGCACGAGGTAGCGCCGCACGATGAGGCCGCGCCGCAGGGCCCCCTCGAAGGTCAAGGCCGAGACGCCCTGGCCCGCGAGGTAGTTCGCATAGGACGGCTGGTCCCCGAAAGCCTCGAGGATCGTCTCGGCCACCTCGGAGTCGGCCACGTAGATCCCCGCCCGCTGGGCGAGCTGCTCGAGGATCAGGAAGCGCGCCAGCTCGAAGTCCTCGGTGGGGTCGAGCTGTCCCTCGGGCCCCGTGCCGCGGATGCCGGGCAGGAGGAAGGGCAGCAACGGCTCGAGTCGCGCCAGGAGCCGCTTGTCCGTGTAGAACTGCGTGTTGTCGAGCTCGACCCGCCGCGCCTCGGCGCCGTCCCCGGGGACGGTGAAGCTGAGCTGGATCGCGCCGGCCGGACCGCCGCCCCCGGTCAAGGCGGCCATCATCGGGCCGGTGATCGAGAAGATCAGCAGCAGGAAGACCACCAGCAACAGGTTGAAGATGAAGCGCGAGCGGCTGGTGCCCTTGGGGGCCTCGACGAGGTGGTGCTCGGCCTCGCTCGCGGCCTGCTGACGGGCCACGTCATCTTCGTGGGCCTTGCGCTCGGCCACCTGCACAGCGTGCTTCTTCTCGCGGTTCTTGGACATGAATGGGGGGCGCGAAGACCCCGAATGGGGCGACGGAGCGCGCCCTCGGGGGGCTGCGCGGGGAGTGGGGGCCAGAGTGTACGGCCCCCTCGGAGCGGGGTGCAAGAGAAGGGAACTGCCTGGGTTGCGTGTGGATCCCGGCTGCCGCGCGCCTCGCAAGCCCGGGGCGGGCAAAGACTTGAGATTCCTCGGGTCAGCGCGAGGGCCTGCGCCGCCCGCGGCTCCGGCCGAGGAGGCCAATCGGGCCTCCTGGAGCGCTCTTCCGCGACCTCCCCGTGGCCCCCGTCAACACGGAAGCCAGGCAGTCCCCTATTCCTTCAGGAGCTCGCCGTCCCGCGGCAGGTCCTTGAGGCTCCCCATGCCGAAGCGGTCCAGGAACTCCTTCGTGGTCCCGTACTGCAGCGGCGAGCCGGGGACGTTGGCCCGGCCGGTGACGCGGGCCAGGCCGCGGTCCACCAGGTTGCGCAGCATCGCGCCGCACTGGACCCCCCGGATGGCCTCGATCTCGGCCTTGGTGACCGGCTGGCGGTAGGCGATCACCGCCAGGGTCTCGAGGCCGGCGGGCGAGAGCTTGTCGGCCCGGCGTGCCTTCACCAAGCGGGCGACCGTCTCCTGGGCCTCCGGGCGGGTCATCAGGCGCCAGCCGCCGGCGATCTGGCGCAGCTCGAGGGGCAGGCCCGAGGTCTCGAGGCGCCGGCCGATCTCCGCGAGGGCGGCCTCGACGCGGGCCGCCCGGGGCCGCTCGAGGAGGTTCTGCAGGCGCCCGTCACTGAGCGGATCGGGGGAGGCGAAGACCAGGGCGGCCACGCCGGCCACCAGCTCCTCGTCGCTCAGGGCGTCGCCAGGTCCGGGGCCGGCGGGGGCTTCGGGCTCGGCCGCGGGGGACTCCCCGGCCTCGTTCTCCGCTTCACCCGCGGCTTCGTCAGCAGCCCCTTCGGCGGCACGATCGACGGCCCCGTCTGAGGCCGCCTCGGCGGACGTGCCCTCGCCGTCCGCCGAGGGCTCCGGCGCCTCCCCGGGGCTGGCGTCGGCTTCGGGCTCGTCGGTTTCGGTCATGGGCTCGCTGGAGACCAGGGTCGGAGCCTCGGAGGTGGATTCGCTCATGGGACTGGTGAGCTTCGCCCTTCCCGGGACCCGATGCAAGCGCCGTGAATACGGAGTCAGGACCGAAACCGACGCCTATCGGGGGCGGATCGACTCCGTCGATCCGCCCCCGATAGGCGTCGGTTTCGGTCCTGACTCCGTATTCCTCGGCCCCGCCGATGTGCGGCCGCCCCCCGTCGGCGCGGCGACTCAGGGCCGCGCGGCGCCGTCGATCAGCTCGAAGAAGGGCTCGAAGTCCGCGGGGTGGCGCTCGCCCATCTCGATCTTCCAGAGCCAGTACTCGGGCTCGGCCACGGGCCGCTCCTCGAGGCTGGCCTCGACCGCGGCCTGCTGCGCGCTCCAGTCGCCTTCGAGAGGCGCGTGGAACTGGAGGGGCTCGAGCAGCATCCAACGCTCGGCTTCCTCCACGGGACCGCCCACCTGCCCCACCTCGGTGGAGTAGGCCAGGCGCGAGAGGGCCGACTGGTTGCGCACGACGGGCGGGATGCGGCCGCCGTTCTTGCCGCTGGGGTCGATGCTGAGCTCGCCGGCGACGCGCGCGAAGGGCTCCCCGGCCGCGATGCGCTCTTTCGCGGTCTCGGCCTCCTCGAGGGTCTCCGCCACGAGCACGCGCACGTCGGCCCAGTCCTGCGCCAGGACGAAGCGGCGCACGACGCGCTCCGCGAGGAGACGCCGGCGCACGTCCTCCTGGATGCCCGCGCGGTAGCGCGCCGGGTCGAGGCCCAGGCTCCCGGCGATCCACTCGTCGAGCCGCATGCCGGGTTGCTGGCGCTGCAGCCCGTTCTCGAGCTCCGTCAGGGCGCGGGTGAACTCCCCCGCCAGGAGCTCGTCGGAGATGGTGATCCCCAGGCGCTCCGCTTCGCCCGCGACGAGACGGGTCGTGACGAGGTTCTCGAGCATGTCCCGCAGGCCGACGCTGTCGGCGAGCATCCAGGCCGAGAGGAGCTCGGAGACGCGCACCTCGTCCTCCCCCACCCGCGCCACGACGGGCTCGACGGCCACCGGCTCGGCCGGGGGCACGCTCGACGCGAGCTCGTCGGCCGTGGGCAGCGGCTCCTCGGCGGTTTCGAGGCTCGCCTGGGACGCTTCCGAGTGGGCCAGGCGCGGCACCTCGGGGTTCGAGGACTTGCAGGCGGTCGCGGAACAGAAGAGCAGCGCCCCGATCGGGAGCACCAGGGGAGTGGAGACCCTCATGTCGTTCGAATCAGCGGTAACGGATGCGACGCACGCGGCCGATGCCGTGGCAGGCGCCGCAGGGGAGCTGTTGACGGCCGCCCTTGTCACCCGAGCGGGCGCTGCCGGTGTAGATGACCTCGCGGATGCCCGTACCGCCGCACTCGGAGCAGTTGCGCAGCTCGGGCTGGGGCCGCACCTCGAGCTCGCCGGCGTTCTCGGCGTAGAAGGCGATGATCCAGTTGCGGCGCGCGGTGACCTGCAGAGTCGCCCAGAAGTCCTCGATCTCGTTCTGGTCCTCCTCGGACTTGCGCGCGCGCTTGGCCATCTCCTGGTTGCGCAGCCAGCGGTTGATCTTCTCCGCCTGTGCCGCGCGCTCCTTGTCGCGGGCGGACATCGGCTTGGCCTCCTCCGACTCGTTGACGCCGCCCTTGAGAGCCGCCTCCTCGCCGAGCAGCCAGGTCGCCGCACCGTAGGAGGCGGGCTTCCAGCGGCCGAGCTTGCGCTCGATGAAGAACTGACGCACGGCGTCCTCCTCGACGCCCCGCCAGCGCTTGCGCATCGTCTCGGTCACGCCGCGGGCGATGTCCTGGCCGAAGCCCTCCTCGAGGTAGGTCAGGGTCTGCTCGAAGGTCATCTCCCGACCGGCCTTGGCCGCCAGGCGCCCCATCCACGAGAACCATGTGCGGGCCACCTCGACCCGCATGAAGTCGTCGCGGGCCTCGAGGATGCGCTCCTCGAGCTTGAGCCGGTCGGTGTGCAGGGGGCTCTCGGGGTAGGTCGCGTCGAAGACGGCCAGCTGGTCCAAGGCGTCGTCGAAGCGCTTGCGGCGCTTCAGGCGGTCCACCTCGGCCAGGAACTCCACCTGCTCGAGGCTGTCGACCTTGACCTGCACGCGCTCGAGGATCACGGCGAGCTCCTTGGCCTTGTACTCGGGGTCGAGCGCCTGGGCCGCCTGGTAGTGCTCGAGGGCGTGGACGAAGTCGAGGATGCGCTCGCAGTACTCCGCCAGCTCGACCTGGGCGGCGGGGTCCTCGGGGTCGGTCTCGAGCTGCCGTTGGAGGTAGAGGTCCTCCTTGGTGTAGACGTCCAGGGCCGGGACCTGCAGGCCGACCACGTGGTTGCGGACCTGCAGCTTGGGGATCTGGAGCTGACGCCCCTGGGTCTGGAAGAGGATCGAGTCGTCGGTGCGCCCCTGCACCAGACCGATGACCTCCCGTCCGTCCGCGAGCACGAGCTTCTCGGCCGTGACGAGCACCTCGTCGCTGGAGAGGTCGACGTATCCGTAGTGGCTGCGCAGGTCGAGGCTCTGGGTCTCCTCGAGCATGGACCATGGCAGGTGGACGAGCCCGCCGTTGTCGAGACGCCGGAAGGTCAGGGCCTCGGCGCTGTGGTCCTCGACGGTCGCCCACAGGAAGGCGCCCGTGTGCAGGCGGATCATCTGGACCTCGCCCGCGGCGACACCCTGAAGGGACGCGGCCGACGCCGTCTGGAGCCAGGGCGCGAGCAGGGCGCCCGCCAGGAGGATCGAAGTCTTCGCTCTCATCTCGCTTTCTCGTCGTTCGCGTCCGGGTCGTTCGCGTCGCCCTCGTTGGCCGGGCGGAAGCCGCCGGTCTTCTCGATGAACTCGCGCCGCAGGCGCTCCCCGAAGGGGACCTCGCGGATCTTGAGCATCGACCACTGCTTGGATCGCCGGACGCCCGCGCTCTCCCAGCGCATCTCGATGTCCACGCGGTATTCTCGCTCCTCGTCGGGGTTCTGCACGGCTCGAGCCGTGTAAACCACCCCCGGGACCCCCGGTACGGGTCGCCGCTCGATCACGCGCGGCTCCCCCAGCACCCCCTTCTCGTAGGGGAAGAGGTGCCGGTCGATGTCCGCCGCGATCGCCTCGACGGCGGTCGTGGCCTGGGTCCGCAGCTGGGCGTGGCGAGCCGTGGCCGAACCGAAGGTCAGGAAGGCGATGATGGCCGCCGCGCCGAAGAGCAGGATGCCCATCGCCATGAGCACCTCGACGATGGTGAAGCCGGCCCGCCGGGGATTCGGGAGAGCTCGCCTCACAGGTCCCAGTCCTCCCGGTAGAGCGCGACGGGCACCTCCCGCACCAGGGGCAGCCCCCAGTGCACCAGGGCGCCGGGCTGATGGGCCAGGATCTGGGTCCCGCGTTGCCCGCGCTTGACGGTGACGTGGTCACCGCGCAGCTCGCGCACGAGCATCCACTCTCCGTCGACCTTGACGAAGGAGCCGGGACCGGGGAGGCGGCGGCCGTCGCTGACGTCGAAGGCGACGTCCGTGACCTCGATCAGCCCCAGGGTCCGCGCGCGCCGCAGGCGGTCCGCGGGTCGCTCGAACTCGAGCTCGATCCGGATGCGGCGCGGCAGGAGCGGGCGTCCGTCGACGTCGGGCATGCCGCGCCCCTCCGCATTCCACTCGTGGATCGTCGGGTCGGGCCGCTCGGCGCGCCAGGCGTCCCAGCTGGTGGCGGCGTGCTCGTACTCTCCGCCGATCTCCCAGCCGTCGTGGACGATCGAGGTCTGGGTCGCCATCAGGGGCTGCAGCCAGAGCAGTCCACCGGAGACCTCCTCCAAGAGGTCGAGCTGGGGCCGGCCGTCGGCGCGCACGAAGCGCTGGTCGAAGAAGGAGCCGCCTGGACCCGAGAGGCGCCGGGCGCCGCGGTAGAGGAGGCCCTCGGCCCGATGGTCGCGGTCGCGCGGGTCGGTGGGCACGACGGTCCAGCAGACCTCGATCATGGCCGGCCCGACGAAGGACTCGTCCTCCAGGGGCAAGGGAACGCCCGGCGCCGCGGCCGAAGCGCCGTCTTCCTCCGCGTCCTCCTCCTCCGCCGACTCGTCGCCGGGCGCGGGCGGCGCGGGCACGCGACGCTGCAGCAGCGCGAGCTCCGCCGCCGAGGCCTGACGGACGAAGCGCAGGCGCGGCCAGACGGTCTCCTTGAGCTCGTCGCCATCGGTGTCGAAGGTGGTCCACTCGACGAGCATGTCGCCGCGCGCGCCCCCCTCGATGGCCTGCAGGTCGTGGGCCAGGAGCTCGACGACGCCGGTGGCCTGCTCGGTCAGGTTGCGGCGCGTCTCCGAGCGGCGCCAGATCTGGAGCGAGCCGTCGATCAGGGCGAAGACCGCCACCATCAGGACCGACAAGAGGCCCGCGGCGAGCACGAGCTCGACGACCGTGAAACCCCCGCGCTTCCGCAGCGCTCTCCCGCGTGACGCCGTCATCGCTCCACGCTCCTCAGGGTCATCGAGGGACCCAGGTACTCGACCAGGAAGTTCGTCAGGCGCGGCGTCGCCCGCCAGCCGTGGCCGCGGCCCCAGGAGTCCTGGCCCCAGACGCCGAAGGCCTCGGCGGTGTACTCGGCGAAGACGCGCCACTCGACGCCGTCGGCCTGGGTCGCGATCAGCTGGGTCGAGGTGGCGTCATCCCCGCGGTAGAAGAGGTCGAGGCCCTCGGTCTCCTCGGGGTCGGCGTCCCAGGGCACGCTCGGGTCGCTGCGCACGAGGACGCCGAGCCGGACGCCCGGGTGCGGCGGCTCCTCCTCCTGCCAGGAGAAGGAGCGCCAGAAGGCCGCCGGCTGGGAGAGCTCGAGCCCGAAGTAGGCCAGCTCGGGCCCGTCCGCCTGGGGCGCCCAGCGGTCCCAGTAGCGGATGGGGAAGAAGATCGCGGGCGTCCCTGCGGTGTGGCCCGCGGCCTCGGTCCCGTAGCGACCGCGGAAGATCCCCCCACCCTTCTGGTCCATGCGGCCGGGCAGGCTCGAGCCGCTGGGCATCTCGAAGGAGCCGCCGCGCGCCCGAGTGTAGTGCAGGAGCTCGCCGTCGATCAGCAACGTGCCCTCGCGCGGGAAGTCCGCGGTACTGGTCACGGGGATCACCGCGTCCTCGGGGCCGACGCCGGCGGAGAGGATCGCGACGCGGAAGCCGTCCAGGTAGTTCACGCTGCCCCCCGGCTCGTGGGCCAGGCGCTGCGTGCCGAGCAGGGCGCGGCCGTTCTCCGCCACCTGGATCGTGCCGTTGTTCGCGTCGTAGGAGTCGTAGGCGAGGATCTCGCCCCCGACGCGCAACAGGCCGCCGTCCTGGTCGAGGTCGCTCAGGAACTTGTGGCTCGAGCTGAAGTTGCCGTAGGGCAGGCGGATGGTCACGTCGGGGACGTGCAGGATCTCCTGGCCGTTGTTGTCCGGGAGGCCCTCGAGCAGCGTCATGGAAGCGCCCTGGGTGGACTCGGGTGGGTTAACCCCAGGCGTCGCGAGGGCGAACTTCGAGTGGCGGAAGACGAGCTCGTCGACGGTGACGGCGGGGACGCCCGCGCCGCGCTGGTCGCCGCCGTTGGTGACCGTCGTCACCTCGCGCGGGCGCTCGCCCGAGGGGAAGCGGGTCATGCGGGCCATGATGCGCGAGTCGTCGATCGTCAGGCCGGCGCCTCCGGAGACGACCTGCGAGGAGACCGGAGCCGGGGCGGGCCCGAGCAGGCTCGTGTACCAGACATTCGTGCGCAGGCCCTCGAACTCGACCGTGTACTGGGAGTCGGCGAAGCGGGCGAGGAGCTCACCGCCGCCGGGGTCCTGGGCGTAGGGGTGGACCCAGACGGAGCCGGTGGGCTGCACCGAGCGCGCGACGGAGACGGGCCAGCCGAGGTGCGTGGGGCTGGCCTCGAAGAGGAAGACCGGGTCGTAGCGGCCGGGGCGCCCGCCGTTCAGGCCGCGGTCCTGGAGCTCGATCACGGGACGCACAGGCACCCCTGCCTGGTGGTCGTGGGGGTAGGTGCCGAGCACGCCGCGGAACTGCAGGGCCTCGCGCACGGCGCGCGTGACCGGCAGGCCGTCGGGGGCGGGCTCGAGATCCTCGGGCTGGCCGAGGATCGGCTGCCAGACCGAGCCGAGGGCCGGCGCGGGTTCGGGGCCGGCGGGCGGAGCGATCGCAGGCGGGGCGATCGAGGACGGAGCGAATACGGGCGGGGGCGGCTCGGCCATCATCATGGCGGCGCCAGGGCCGCCGCCGCCGCCACCCGGCCCGAGGTCGGAGCCGCCGCCGCCACCGCCGCCGCCTCCGCCCCCCCCGCCTCCGGGGCCGGGGTCGAAGATGTCGGGCGGGACGACGCCGCGGGCCGCCGCGAACCACGCGTGCTCGAGCTGGCGAGGGTCGGAGCGCACGAGCTGGAGGGAGCCGCGCGTCGCGATCTCGTTGTAGCAGACCCACTCGGTGTTCTCCCCGGCGCTGGCCTCGGTCACCTCTGCGAAGCGCGGTGTGCTCGCGTCGGCGGGCAGGAAGCTCGTCGAGTTGCCGGTCACGGGCAGGCTGATCGGGCAGACGAACAGGCGATAGCCGTAGTAGGTCGAGATCGGCCCGCCGTTCACGAAGGAGGCCGTCCAGTTCGACACGAAGGCGCGCGTCCCGCCCCCTCGGTTCTGCTGACCGGAGGTGAGGTTCTGCAGGCTGAGGAGCTCGGTCTCGACCTGGGGTCCCCAGGCAGCCACCTCGAGCACGTCGTCGTGCCAGCCGCTGTAGCGGATCACCGACCAGCCCCCGACCGGGTCATTGTCGCCGACGGTGCCCTCGGCCAGCATGCCCTGCATCAGGAGGGCGTAGCCTCCCTGGGGGTTGAAGGCCTCCATGATCTCCTGCACGTCGGCGTCCTCGTCGTCGGGCGTCTCGGCGTTGCCGATGACGAGGGCCGTGATCTGCGTGTCGCGGGAGCGGATGCCGGTCCCGACGGGCACGGCGGCGATGCCGACCAGGACCGTGATCCCCTCCCCCAGGGTCGGCCCGCCGATCACGCCCTCGACCGTTCCCACGCGGAAGGAGCCGAGCTGGGCCGCGAGGGTCCCCTCCCCCCCGGGAATGTCCTCCGCCAGGAGCTGGGAGTATCCGTAGAGCTCGACCGGCGCGTCCACGGGATGACTGAGGGCGTTCGGGTTGTAGAAGGCCGGCGTCGCCTCCGGGTCACTCACGCCCGGTGCATCCCCCGCCGTCCAGACCACACGCGCGTTGCGTCCGCCGAAGCCCGCGTCGGCTCCCGCCTCGCTGTAGAAGGCCTCGAGGGCGTCGCCGGTGCGGCGGTACTCGATCAGCTCGGTGCCGATGCGCACGACCCCGAGCGGCGGGAAGCCCTCCGTCGACTCCACCGGGATCGTCGTGTCGAACTCGCCGATCCCGCTCGTGAGCCGGGTCAGGCCCGGGGTGCGCACGCCGACGGCGAGGCCGTTGACGAGCATCGACATCTGTCCCGGACGCGTGCCGGCGAAGTCGATCTGGACGTGGTGCCAAGTGGCGAGGGGCAAACCCGGCCCCTCGGCGGAGGGCGCGAGGGAGTAGCGCAGCTCGCTGGCCTCCTGGAACTGCGCCAGGATCGGGTTGCCGTTGGGGTCGACGTGGTCGCCGCCGGCGTCCAGGGCGCGCAGCACCAGGTCCCCGCCCTCGAAGAGCAGCTGGACGCGGTCGGCGTCGGGAGAGCTGCCCGAGACGTCGAGCAGGATCGAGTCGGCGTGGGACTCGGGCTTCAGCCAGAGCTCGTGGTCGAAACCCCGCACGAGGCCGATGCCGTTCTGCGCGTCCCACTGCACGCGTTCGTGCGCCGGCGCGTGGGTCACGACCTCGTCCGGCAGGTAGCGCCCCTCGGGGCTGCGGGTCTCGTGGGTGAAGTGGATGACCTTGCGATCGGTGTCCGGGTCGGCGGCCGCGTCGATGGGGTGGTGGAAGAGCTGGACGTGGCCGTCAGGCTCGCGGCTGGCGAAGACGTGCTGCGCCGTGGGCAGGTCGCCGGAGTACTCCCAGCCAGTGGTATTGATCGCGCCCGGGACGAAGACGCCGCCCGCGTGGGTGCCGAGGTGCGCGTAGACCCGCGTCGGCGGCGTCGCGTACCCGTGGTCGTGGCGACTCGTGGCCTCCGGCCCCGTGCGCCAGAAGGGCGCCTCGCGGCCGAGCCGCAGGAGGAGGTCGAAGTCCTCCTGAGTCCCCCAGACGTGAAGCAGTTCGTCCTGGGGGATCGTCACGACCGTCTGCTCGCGGACGGCGCTGCCGCGTTCGACACCGCTGGAGGCGTTGACCACCGCGCGCGACGCCAGGTCGTAGACGTCGTTCGAGGTGAAGCAGAAGGGCATCGTCCCGTGGTCGAGCTGGAAGTCGTTCGCGTTGAGCGCGTTGCGGTAGAGGGCGACCAGGTCCCAGGCGTCGATCATGGCAGCCATGCGCGAGCCGTCCTGGGCGAAGGCGTCCGGCAGCACCGGCGCGTCCAGGGGCACGGGCTCCACGCCCGCCGCTGGCAGGCAGACTCGACGCAGGAAGTCCTCGAAGCCCTCGAAGGGCCGTGACTGGACGATCACCTCGGCCAGGGCGCGAGCTTCGCCACCGGTGATGCGCTCGTTGCGTCCGCGCACCTTGAGGTTCTCGAGCAGCATCTCGAGGACCTCCGGGCTGGCGGTGTTGACGTTGACGGGCCGGCGAGCGAGGACCTGCACCTCGGCGTCGTAGGCGTCGTAGCTGCCCGAGAGCGCGCGGTCGAGCTCGATCCAGCCGCTGTTGCGCACGCGACGCACGACGGCGAGCTCCGTGTAGATGCCGTCGCTGATGCGGATCGTGGAGCCCGGGTTGAACCAGCGAGGAGAGTCGACTTGCAGGTTGCCGGTCTCCCCGGCCGTGGCAGGGCTCGTCATGCGCGCCGCGCGCTGCCAGCGGGCGCCGGCGCCCACCCAACCGAAGACGCTGCCGAGGCGCGCGAGCTCCGAGAAGTGCTCGGCCCGCAGCGGGCTCTCGGGGGCGGCGTACTGATTGACCTCCTCGAGCTGCTCGACGGAGTCGAAGCTGCGCACGTCCCCCTCGAAGAGCCGCCACTCGACCGGGGCGTAGGCGCGTTGGTCGATGACGGTCGTGCCCACGCCGTGGTCGCTGGGGGGCAGCGGACCGGGCAGCGCATTGTCGTCGGCGTCGTAGCGCGCGCCGACGCCGCGCTCGACCTCGACCAGCTTGTTGCCGTCGATGCCCGCGTAGCGCACGAGCTCCCCGCCGATCCAGGCGTAGCCCTCGGGGTCGAAGCCCCCCACGGTGGCGAGGGGGATCTCGTCGTCGTCCGCGACGACCGGCGCGATGAGGCGCGAGTTGGTCCCGAGCATCGCGCCGAAGACCTGGGGCGGCGCCGAGGCCAGGTCGATCTGCCCGGCGACGTCAGCGCTCGTCACCTCCCACATGACCCCCTGCGCGTCGTGCGAGTCGAGGAAGTCCTCCTGGAAGCGGCCGCGCGCGTCGAGCTCCGCCAGGCTGTCGGCGTAGAGCGAGGGATCGAATGCAGGGTGCGAGCGCTCGAGGCGGGCCCGCGCGTGGGTCGAAGCGTTGTCGAGGGCGATGCGGGCCTCGGCCCGGTGGAAGAGCTGCTGACTCGCCTGGTCCGCGTTGCGGGCGGTGAGCAGGAAGGGCGTGCACAGCATCAGGAGCGCGGCCAACACGAGGATCACCGAGATCAAGGCGAAGCCGCTCCGCGGCCCGGTCGTGCGTGCGCGCTCCATCACTCCACCGTCCCGTACATGTTCACGCGCACGAGGTCCGTGCGGCCGTCGACGTACTCCAGGGGGATCAGCACCGGCCCCTCGTGCCGCGAGCGGTCGAGGCCTCCGTCCGCCGCGAAGAAAACGTCCTCGGGCGTGCCGTCCACGAAGCCCACGCCTTGGGGCAGGACCACCTCCTCGCTGGCCCCCACGGCGCTGATCACGAGGGCGTCGATCGAGCCCGGCCAGGGCCGCTCGCCCCCACCCAGCACGAGGCGCGACTTCACCGGCACCACGTCCCCCTCCTCCTCGAGGTGGGCCACCTCGAGGCCCTCGACATGGACCGCGATCAGCACGCGGTCGTAGGTGACGAGCACCCGTTGCCAGTGACCGGGCTGGAGGATGCCCTGGGGCGTCTCGAGGGTCGCGGTGCCCGCGGGCACGAGGCGACCGAGCTCCTCGTCGAAGCGCTGGGTCGCGAGCTGGACGCGCAGGCCGAAGCGGCGCGTGGCGTCGATCCGCAAGGCTTCGCCGACCTGGATCACGCGCCCACCTCCGGCGTCCTCGGGGCGCAGGACGACCTGGACCTGGAAGCCGGTGCGCAGGTCGAAGGCGGGGTCGGTGTGCACCGCGGCCTCGAAGAGCGCGCCCGCGGGGGCGCCCGCGAAGGAGAGGGCCTTGCCGACGAAGCCGTCCTCGACGAGCAGCGCCTCGTGCAGCTCGCCGTCGAGGCCGAAGGCGCCGGTCGGCGGGCGGCTCTCGAAGTGCCAGGTGCCGACGACGTTCAGGCCCTCGGCCGAGAGCACGCCATTGGCGGCGTCGATGCGCACGCGGGCGGGCGCCTGCCGCGAGCGACTCCAGTTGCTCGCCGAGCGCAGGGTGCTGCGCACCAGGCTCCCCGAGCCCATCGTGCCGATGTCGAGGGAAGCCAGGGCGCCGACTCCGGCCCCGAGGATCAGGGCGAGCAACCCCATGACCACGAGCAGCTCGATCAGGGTCAAGCCCCTCCGATCGCGGCGCGCGCCGCAGCACCGGGCCCGTGTGCCAGCGAGCTTCACTCGAAGTCCGACTCCTCCACGCGCTGGAAGTTGTGGATGTCGTCCTTCGTGCCGAATATCCCGTCCTCCCCCGAGGAGATCAGCTGGAAGGTGCGGGGGTTGTAGTAGTTGCCGGTCTTGGGGTTCTTCAGCGCCTTGACGTCCGAGTCGGCGGGGAGCCCTTGCTCGTCCAGCGTCAGGTACACGTGGGACTCCCCGTAGTCGCGCCGGTGGAAGTAGGCGATCGGGTTCTCCCAGGAGTCCATGAGCTCGAAGAGATCGTTGGTCGCGTGGGAGGTGAGCCCCTTCTTGGCCTCGTCCTCGTCGGAGTTTCCGAGGGTCTCGTCCCGGATGCCGCTGTCGTAGTCCTTGCCGAAGAGGGCAATGCAGAGGGCCTCGCCCCCGAGGTTCGTCTTGTTGGGCGCCGCGCCCCAGTCCGATTGCCAGGAGCTCGGGGGGAAGTCGCCCGTCTCCTGCTCGTAGCTCGACGCCGCGCCGCCCACCTGCGTCAAGAAGGTCTGGGTTGCGCTGTGACTGGCAGTATCCCTCATGCCCGAGAGCTGGAAGGCCAGGAAGGTCATCAGGATCGCCAGGATCACCATCACGGCCAGGAGCTCGATCAGGGAGAAGCCGGCGCGCGGGCCGGGTGCGGGTCTGCGGAGGTCGATCACTAGCGCTCCTTCTTGACGATCTCGACGTTGTCGATCTCGAGGCTCACGGTTCGTCCCGGCTCGCCCTCGGCGAAGACGCCGACGACGATCTCGCGAGTCGTCGCGCCGAGGGACGGCATCGGCACGCGGTCGGCGATCGGCACCCCGTCGATCGAGATGCGGAAGGCGGTCTTGGCCGACTCGCCGACGCGCTCGAGGCGCAGGAGCACGGGCTGCTCGTCGGGCCAGGCCATGATCTCGGAGTCGACATGGGGGTCGTCCTCCCGGCCGCGACGCATCGATCGGTACTGCACCTTCTTGTCCTGCGGGTGGCGCGAGAGGGTCACCTCGGCCGTCGTCTGGTCCGCCGATCGCGAACCGCGTTTCTGCTCCAGGGCCACGAAGACTCCGACGCGGGAGGTGTTGCCGCTGCGCACCGTCAGCTCCGCCTCGAGGGAGACGAAGTCGCCGGAGGTGTAGAAGCGCTTGATGCGCGTTCGCCCCGGCCGGTCGAAGCTCCCCTCGAAGGCGACCTTGCCGTCGCGCATGACCTGCTTGGTGGCGGACATCTCGTCGACCTTCCAGCCGTTGAGCAGCTCCTGGCGCTCGAAGGGGTCGGTCCAGACCACCTTCTCCTGCCAGGCCCCGATGCGGTCGATCTGCTCCGCGGCGTAGAGGCGGTAGACGTCCTCCTCCCCGAGGTGGCGGCGCGAGTCGGCGAACTCGCGCAGGAGGGTCTTGGCCTCGGTGGGATCCCCGAGGGCGTAGGCGCACCAGGCCTGCCCGATGTTCGCCACCGGGTCGTCACCTCCCAGGACGAGCGCGCGGTCGAAGTGCTCGAGGGCCTGCGCGGGTCGCCCGAGGTGGAGGGCGTTGAGTCCCCGCAAGGTGAAGGCGGAGCGCAGGCGCGAGTCGATGCCGACGGCGCGCTCGAGGTAGCGCTCGGCCGCCTCGTGGTTCCCCTGCTCCATCTCCAGGAGGCCGATCGCGGAGAGGGCGTCCGGCAGCTCGAGCTCGAGGTCGAGGGCCTTGGTCAGCGCCTGCATGGCGCGCGTCGTGTCGTCGTTCTGGGCCAGGATCCGGCCGAGCTGGTACAGGCTCCAGACGTCGGTGGGGTCGTTGGCCTGGGCCTGATCGATGTAGGCCAGGGCCTCGGCCTCGTTGCCGGTGATCTCGGCCAGGAAGGAGAGGGCCCGCCAGGCCTGGCCCGCGCGCAGGGGGTCGGTCTCCGCCGCGAGCTCGAGCTGCGTCTTGGCCGTCGCCAGCTCGCCCGATTCGATGGCCGCGAGGCCGCTGGCGAGCAGGAGCTCGAAGCCGGCCCCCTCTCCGCCCCCCCCCAGGAACTCGCCCAGGACCTGCCCGGGGTCCTCGCCAGTCAGGTAGGCGACGTTCAAGAGGCCGGCGGTCGCACGCTGCTCCTGGTCGTCGGCCTGCAGGGCGCGGGTGTAGAAGCCGCGCGCGTCGTCGAGGCGTCCGGCGGCGACCAGGGCGTTGCCGAGGTCGGTGCGGATGGCGGCGCGCAGGGATTGGAATTCGGCGGCGCTCGGCTCGAAGCGCGCGGCCAGATCGAGATGCTCCACGGCCGCCTCGACCTCGCCCTCCTCGAGGAGAAACACGCCGTAGCGCCACTGGACGTACCACTCGGTGCGCCCGTAGTCCTCGGCCGCCTCGAAGTGCTCGCGGGCCTGACGGCGCAACCGGAAGCGCGCCTCGAGCTGGGCCAGGCGCGCCAGCACGCGCGGGTGCTTGCCGAAGCGCCCGTCGACGAGCTCCTTGTAGGTGCGGAAGGCGCCCTCGAAGTCGAAGTCCGCCTCGGCGCAGGCCGCGAGCCCGAGGATCGGCGTGGGGTCCTCGGTCGTCAACTCCGCCGCCTTGCCGAACATCTCGCGCGCCACCTCGAGCGCGCGGGGCGTCTCGAAGCGCTGCAGGAAACACTCGTGGGCGAATTGCAGCACGGTGGAGAACTTGCCCTGGGTGAGCTGGCCGTCGAACTCGAGGCGCGCGAGCTCGATGCGGTTCTCGACGTTGTCGGCGAAGGCGAAGGCCTCGACGCGCTCGCGCTCGATCTCGAGCACGTGGCCCGACATGAGCTCCGCCCCCGTTGCCGGGTTGATCTCGACGAAGCGGACCGGCTCCTCTGGGCGCCGGTCGAGCCCGAAGCGGTCCCGATTCTGGATGCGCCCGAAGTGCAGGTTCCCGATGTCGATCCAGTCGTAGGTCGCCTTGTAGCTGGCGAGCAAGGCCTGGCGCTCCTCGACCGTCATCAGGGACTCGTCCAGGTCTTCCTCCGAGACGGCGAACTCGTCGCTGGCCTCAGCGAATGCGTCGGGCTCCTCCTCGACGAAGAGGCCCGGGTCGGGAGCGAGCTCTGGCTCGTCGCGCAGGAAGCTCCCGAAGAGGCTCGGCCGCGGGCCGGCGCCCGGGCTGGGGCGCAGGAGCGCGAGGGGCTCGAGCGGCGGCGGGACGAGCTCGAGCTCGGGCATCGGCCGCGTGTCGCGGGGCGCCGAGAAGAGGTCGCGGCCGATCTCCCGCTGGCCATCCGCCGCGGGCCGGGCGATCGAGACGTCGGGCGTGGGGTGGTGCTCGAATTCGGGGGCCGCGCCGCCACGGCTCGTGCTGCGCCGCTCCGCCTGCCCGTCGAAGAAGGCCATGTAGCCCACGAGCAGGGCGGCCCCGATCAGCACGACTTGTTCCTGCCGGATCGCCATCAGAACTCCTCCTCGTCGAGCTCGGTCTCGTGCAGGCGCGGCGCGAGGAAGGTCACCTCGAAGCGCACCTCGTCCTCCCGGGTCCGCTCGGGCACGATCTCGATCTCCTCGATCAGGATCGGCTGTCCGCGCGTGGGGGACTGTGTCGAGGCGAGAGTGCGCAGCATCGGGAGGGAGGCCCCGCTCATCTTCATCTTGATGCGCGTCTTCTCCACGTGGCCCACGCCGCGCGAGCCGCGCAGGCCCTTGTCGGGGGTGATCTCGATGTCGTCGACGCGCTCCAGGCGCTCCTCGATCGCGAAGCCGAGGATGCGCTCGACGGCGTCCAGGCCGTCGAGGTGGCGGGCGATCTCGTCGTCGCGGGTCGGCGCCAGGGAGGGCAGGCCGAGGTCGGGGTCGATGCGCAGGTTCGCCCGACCGGCGCGACGCAGGACGTCCTCGCGCACGCGGGTGACCGAATCGAAGTAGAGCTTGCCGGCCGTTCCGCGCGAGGGGTCGGGCTGGTACTCGGAGCGGGTGGGGTAGGCCACGAAGCCCGCCATCGCCTCGTTGGCCTCCCGCAGGCTCTCGTTCTCGAGGCGCGCCGCTGCCAGGTCCTGGGCCGAGAAGCGCGACTCGCGCATGTCACGCTGGAGGTTGGTGCGCGTTCGCCGCTGGGAGGCCAGCTCGTCGCCGATGAAGGAGCCGATCAAGGCGTTGCCGATCGCGAAGGCGATCAGGCCCGCCACGACCGTGAGCACGAAGCGCTTGTTCTCCTGCCAGTAGTCGTTGAGGTCCATGGCTACTCGGCCTCTCCGTTGGTGTCGCCGTCCTCCAGCTCCCCCTCGCCCTCGGGCGCGGGCTCCTGGAGGGCGAGCAAGGTCAGGTCGAGCTCGAAGGAGCTGCCGTCGAAGCTCGGGGCCGACTTGAGCTCGGCATGGTCCAGCCGGTCGCGCAGCTCGGCCAAGAAGGCCTCGTGCAGGACGGCCATCGAGCCGGTGCCCTGGCGCGCGCGACCCTCCATGCGCAGGATCGGGCGCTCGAACTCCTTCTCGACCCGCAGCTCGGGGTCGAAGCTCGTGCGACTCTCGAGGCGCGAGAGCCAATACTCCTCCGGCATGTGGTGGTCGAGGGCCTCGAGGGTGCGCACCAGCTGCTCGCCCGAGCCGAGCAGGGCCTGGTACTCGAGGGCCCGCTGCTCGAGGGTCGCGTTCTCCGCGAGCAGCTCCTCGGTGCGATTGTGCGTGTCCTTGAGCTTTCGCAGCCGCGTCTGCAACCGGCGAACCTCGCCGCCCACCTCGCCGAGCTCCTCGCTCGTGCGGTAGGCCTCCCAGCCGAGGAAGAGCACGCCCAAGAGGCCGGCGGCGATCAGAAAGGCCGTGCCGCCCCAGAACTCGCGCCGGCGACGCAGGCTCTCGGGCAGGATCTCGACCGAGAAGGCCTCCTTGTCCGAGGCCATGGTGGCGAGGCCCAAGGCCACGACGGACTCGAGCTTGTACTCCTCGAGGCGGTCGGCGGCCTCGGGGTCGAGGCCGGTGGTCTCGACGACGCGGAAGGCGTCGAAGAGCTCGACCGGAACCCCCATCGTCGACTGCAGCCAGGCCGGCAGCCCGTCGAGGGCCGCGCCGCCGCCGCAGAGGGAGACGCGGTCGATCTTCAGCCCCTGGATCTTGAGCTGACTCTTGCAGAAGAGGACCGTCGACTGGAGCAAGCTCTGCAGCTGTCCCGCGGCCCCGGCGATGGCGCGGCTCGCCTTCTCCTGGTTCGAGTTCTCGTAGCGCGCCCCCGGCTCGAGGGTCGCGTACTGGATCTTGACCTCCTCGGCCTTCTCGGCGGAGATCCCGAAGCGCTGGGCGATGGCCTCGTCGAAGAGGCGCGAGCCCCCCGAGAGGTTGCGGGCGAAGATCAGGTCGGGCCCGCGGCAGATGATGACGTCGATGTTGTCGTGGCCGATGTTGGCCACCATCACCGTGTCGCCCTCGATCACGCCGTAGCGCAGCCAGGCGTTGTAGAGCGCCAGGGCGTTGGGCGAGAAGGCGTTCAGTGAGCCGCCCGCCGCCTTGAGGCCCTCCATGTGGGCCTCGAGCAGGTTCTCCTTGGCCATGGCGAGCACGACCACGTCCTCGCCCTCGATCTCGGGCAGCTCCGGCAGCAGGTTGAAGTCGCTCGCGACGCCGGCCCCGGTCTGATCGCCGATGTCCTCGACCTCGAAGCGCATCAACTTGCGCAGCTGCCAGTCCGGCACGCGCGGCACGCGGACGTAGCGCAGGTTCAGGTCGCGCCCGGTCAGTCCGATGCGCGCCTGCACAGGCTTCAGCTCCGCGTCGAGGCTGCCCCAGGCCGCGCCCGTGTCACTGCTCTCGACGGGCTCGGCGCGAAAGTCGCCGACGTGGAAGGTCCCGCCCTTGTACTGGCCGCGGATGAAGATCGCGGTCGAGCTGCCGACGTCGATCCCGGTGGTCGTGCGCGCCATCTACTGCTCCCCTCCGAACTCGGTATCGATGTAGCTCCGGACCTCCGCGGCGAGCATGGGCGACTCGGTGGCCTCGAGGATCGCCAGGATCGACCGCAGCCGCTCCACCTCGTCGCGGGAGAGGTCCTCCTCGAGGCCCGAGAGCGACTCGTCGATCCGCTGGATCAGCTCGCCGGCCTGGACCTCGACCTCGCTGCCCGCGTACTCCTCCCCCACCGCCACGGCCCGAGCGCGGCACTGCCGGAAGAGGTCGACGAGGCGGAAGAAGGTCGCCTGCTCGAAGGACTTCGAGACGTCCGCCAGCTCCGCGAGGCCCGCCTGCTCGAGGCGCGAGCGCGTGGCCCGCGCCTCCTGGACGAGGGTCGCCTCGTAGGGCGCGCTCAAGAGCAGCTCGTTCCAGCGCGCGAGGCACTCGCCGAGCTCGTCGTTCTGCTCGGCCTTGCGCGCCGCGAAGGCCAGGTCCCCGGCCCGGGAGCGCTCGGCCCGGAAGTCGACCTGGAGCAGGGGCTGCGCGCCCTCGAGCTGGATCGAGAGGCGCAGGGCGTCCCCGTCGCGCCGGCCGCGCACCACGAGCTCGCGTCCGAAGTCGAGGGCCACGAGGTCGTGCCCCGCGCCGAGCAGCAGGGTGCGCACGTCCGGGGCCTCGAAGTCCCCGACCAGCTCCTGGTAGCCGGTGGGGCCGATCGAGGCGAGCCCCGCCGCGACCACCGTCGGCTCGACCCGCAGGCCGAGGGTCGTGGCCGAACCCGAGCCGAGGCGCATGCCGACGTCGGTAGCGGAGACGTCGATGGGGTAGTCCCGCAGGCGGACGGGCCCCGTGAGGTGAAGGCCGCTGATCAGGGTGCGGCTGACCTTGGTGAGCTGGAGCACGGCGCCGGGCTCTCCGTGCAGCCAGAAGCCGTACTCGCCGATGCGCGCAGCGGGCGCGCCGGCGGTGCGGGCGTCGACGAGGCTGACGTCGTCGACGTCGACGAGGCCGCCCTCTCCGGGCTCTTCCTCGCTCGCGCCGGGAGGCGGGTCATCGGCGCGGGCCGCCACGACGGCTCGAGCCCGGACGCAGTCCGCCGGCACGGCGGCGTGGAACAGCACCTCTTGGTGCGTCGTGACGTCGGCGATCCAGGGGCCCCAGGCGATGCTCGAGCCCGCGCCGGGCTGGGACTCGCTGCCCAGGAACTCGACGCCCAGTCGCCCGGCCGCGCGTGAGCGGGCGCGCAGCTGCCCGACGAGCTCGAGGGTACCGCCGACCGGGATCGCGACGGGCTCGCTCTCGAGGCGCGCCCACTCCCCGGCCGCGAGCAGGGCGCGCATGCCGTCGCCGCCACTGACGCGCGCCTCGCCCCACTGCTGGAAGTCCGCCGGGGCGTCCTCGCGGGAGCTCCAGCCCTCGGGGGCTCCGTCACCCTCGAAGGAGTAGCCCGGGAGCTTGTTGCCGGCGACTTCCACTACGGGCACGAGCTTCCGCGCGCGGCGCCCGCCTCCGCCGGTGAACAAGAAGGCCGCCGCGCCGCCCCCCGCCAGGAGCAGGGCGACGACGCCGATCATGGCCAGCTTGGAACGCTTGCCACTCTTGGCGATGAGGTCGGCGCTGACGCGCTCGACGCGTCCACCGGGGTCACCGGCGCCAGCGCCCGCGCCGCTGCCCCTCGAGTCCGCGACGGCGGGCGCGCCGTCGAGGAGCTCCGCGTCCTGGAAGACCGCCGTGACGTTGCCGAAGCTCACCTGGTCGCCGTGGGCCAGGCGCGCCTCCTCCACCTTGCGGCCGCCGACCTTGGTGCCGTTCGTGCTCCCGAGATCCCGCAGGAGGGTCTCCTCCCCCTCGACCACGAGCTCGGCGTGCTTGCCCGAGACGGAAGCGTCCTGGAGTTGGAGCGTGTTCCCCGGTCGGCGTCCGAGCGTGAAGCGCGGAGAGGTGATGGGAATCGTGTCCCCCTCTCGCTCGCCGTTCTGGAAGCGCAGGGTGAAGCGGTCTTGCATACGGGTGAGAGCGGGCCCCCGCCTGAGACGAAGGGTGGGCCTGAGGCGATTCGTGGGCCGAGGGCGAGGTCGAGGGCCGGGGAAAGTGTCGGGGGCGCCGCGGTCGGCGCGAATACCCCCGGGAAGCTGGCGTGTTACCCGGGGGGTCGCCGCGACGCGGCCCCGGGCCCCGAGCAGCGGCACAGCTTAACCGCCCCCCACTCACCGGGGTAGCCCGGAGCCCCGCCCCCGGGCCTCCGGAGTTGTGTCGCCCGCGAGCGGGATGGAGAATCCACCTCCGAATGGTGGGCTTTCGCACATGAATCCGCCGCGGCGCTTCTTCCTGGAGGTGTCACCGATCGAAGGCGCACCTCGCCTGGCCGATTCGGACACCGCGCACGCGCTGCGGGTCCTGCGCCTCGGCGAGGGAGACCGCCTGCTCGGCCTCGACGGACGGGGCCACGAATGGTGCCTCGAGGTCGCGCGGGCGGAGCGGCGCGAGCTCCAACTGCGGGCCCTCGGCGACGCGCGCGAAGAGCCCGCGCCCGGTGCCGAGGGCGCGCCCCTGCCGTGGATCGAGGTGTGCTGTCCGCTTCCGAAAGCGAGCCGCGCGGAGACGATGTTGAGCCGCTTGACCCAGCTCGGCATCGCTCGCTACGTGCCCCTCGTCAGCGAGCGCTGCGAGCCCCAGGCCCGCGAAGCCTCGCCGGCCCGCCTCGCCAAGCTCGAGCGCACGGCGCGCGAGAGCCTGAAGCAGTGCGGGAGGTTGTGGCTCCCGGAGATCGCGCTTCCGCGCAGCCTCGACGAAGGGCTCGGGCCCGCCAAACTGGACGTGCTCCTGGACCACGACGCCGAGGACTCGCTCGCGCGACTCCTGGCCGCGACGAGCGAGAAGGAGTGGACGCGCGAGCGGCCCTTGCGCTTGATCGCCGGTCCCGAAGGCGGGTTCAGCCCTGCGGAACGAGCGGCCCTGGAGGAGCAGGGGGCGCGACCCGCACGCCTCGGCCCCCACGTGCTCCGCATCGAAACGGCCGTGGAGGCCGCCCTGGCCGTGGTCGTCGTGAGCACTTCGGCGTAGAGGAGAGTTCTCCGGATCGACCTAAACTGGAGGATCGCCTCCTCTCGTGTGGAGGAGCGCATCCCGGTTCTCCCGGGCCCGGAGGCACCGATGCAACCTCTCCTTCGATCCACTCCTCTCTGGGTGCTTCTCGGCGGACTCCTCGCCAGCACGAGCTCGGCCCAATGCGGCGACGAGTTGGGAGTCATCTACCCCAGCTCTCTGGTCGCGGGCCGCTTCGGCTACTCGATCGCCGTCGAGGGCAACTTGGCGGTCGTCGGCTCCCCGAACGACGACGACCCCTCCCACAACGGCGGCTCCGCCTCGGTGGTCGACCTCGTCTCGATGCAGGAGCTCAGGCGCCTGGTCCCCCACGACACCAGCAACAACACCAACGCCGGCAGATCGGTCGACCTCTCCGGAACGACCGCGATCGTGGGCATGCCCGGCAAGGACGACGACCAGGGGGCGGCCTACCTCTTCGACACCGCCACCGGGAGCGAGCTCTTCCAGCTCCTCTCCGACGACGGCTCGCCTGCGGACTTCTTCGGCCAATCGGTGGCGATCGACGGCCCCTACGCCATCGTCGGGGCCCCCGGCAACCGCAACGAGCAGATCCACTCGGGGAGCGCCTACGTCTTCGTGGTGGCCACGGGCATGCAGGCCCGTGAGCTCCTGCCCCCCGTCCTCGGGGAGGAGGACCAGTTCGGTGCCGCCGTGGCGATGCACGGGAGCCAGGCTTTGATCGGCGCCCCCGGGGACGACGGAGCGGGCGACGTGCGCCTCGACCAGGGCCGTGCCTTCCTCGTCCACATGCCGACCCAGAGCCTGACGCCCCTCGAGGCGCTGGACGCGACGGCCGGCGACCACTTCGGAAGCGCGGTCGCGCTGAACGAGACCCTGGCCGTGGTCGCGGCGAACCACGACGAGTTCCCCACCTCGCCCACGGGCTCGGTCTACGTCTTCGACGCGGCGACGGGGGTCCAGCTCACGAAGCTCCTACCCCCCGACCCGACGAGCGGGGCCTTCGGCCAGAGCGTCGCGGTCCACGGCACCCACGTCCTCGTCGGGGACAACACGGTGAGGATCGACGGCGAGATCGCGGTCGGCGCCGCCTATCTCTTCGACGGGATCACGGGGGAGCTCCTGTCGACCCTGATCGCCAGCGATTGGGCGGCCTTCGACGAGCTCGGGCGGGGCGTGGCCCTGAGCGGCTCCCGCGCCCTGGTCGGCTGCATCCTCGACGACGCCTGGGCGAACAACGCCGGCTCCGTCTACGTCTTCGACGCCCAGCACCACAGCTACGCCTACTGCAGCTCGAACCCCAACTCGACGGGCTCGACGGCGTCGATCTCGGCCTGCGGCAGCACGAGTTTGGCGGCGAACGACCTCACCTTGATGGCCTCCCCGGTCCCCGACACGCCCTATCTCTTCTTCTTCGGCGCGAACCCGCAAGAGACACCCTTCGGCGACGGCTTCCTTTGCACGCAGGGTTCCATCCAGCGGCTGGGTCCGGCGCAGACGGCCTCCGGCAACCTCGCCACGCGCGTCGTCGATCTCCCCTCGGCGGGAATCACCTCGCCCGGCACGCTGCGATTCCAGTGCTGGTACCGCGACCAGGCCGCGGGCGGCGCGGGCTTCAACACCTCGGACGCGGTCGCGGTGGTCTTCTCGCCCTGAGCGCGAGTCGACGAACCGGGGCCGGGCGCGGCGGGCGCCCGGCCCGCTCCCCTACCGGCCTCCGGTCAGGACGCCCTGGGCCAGGTCGAAGAACTCCTTGAAGGCCGGGCCGAGGGTCACGACGAAGATCCCGGGCAGGAAGCAGATCACGAGGGGGAAGACCAGCTTCACGGGCAAGGCGTGGGCCTTGATCATCGCGCGGTCCCGGCGGCGGGTGCGCAGGTCGTTGGCCTGGGTGCGCAGCACGGCCGAGAAGCCCGTGCCGATCTGCTCGGCCTGGATCAGGGCGGAGCAGAAGATCGTCATCGAGCTGATCTCGCAGCGGTCCGAGAGGCGACGGAAGCAGCGGACGCGGGGCATGCCCGAGAGGGTCTCCTGGCGGAAGATCCGAAACTCGTCCATGAGCGGCGTCTCCTGTCGCTCGGAGTCGAGGATCTTCGCGAAGGAGGCGTCGAAGCCGAGGCCGGACTCCGAGAGGGTCGCCAAGAGCTCGAGGACGACCGGCAGCTCGCGCTCGATCGAATCCACGCGGTCGCGCCGCTTGCGACGCACGTAGAGCCAGGGTGAGAGGCCGAAGAACAGCACGACGGCCCAGGGCAGGATGGCCAGGCCCGTGCGCATCAACGAGTCCGTCGTCTCCGAGATCCCCGAGCCGCGCGCCTGGAGGTCGTCGAGAATGCCCGAGAGCTCGAGGCCCAGGGCGATGACGACGCCGATCGCGGTGGCCAGCACCGTCGCCAGGACGAAGGCCGACGCCGAGCCCGGAGCTCGGAAGCCGGCGATCGCGAGCCAGTGGGTCAGGAAGGAGTCCCGCGTGACGGGCTCGTCCTCGGCGGTGTCCTCGCCCAGCGTGCTCGTCATCCGCTCGCGCGCGCGACGCGCCAGGGCGCGGCGGGTGAAGAAGAAGTACAAGCCACCGGCGGCGGCGAGCCAGAGGGCGAGGATGAGGATCGTCTTCAGCATGGCGCGCGCCTCAGAAGCGGATCCTCGTCAAGCGAGTCATCCAGAACAGCCCGAGGGCCTGGAGCACGAGGGCGGCGGCGATGATCTTGATGCCGGCCTCGTCCCCCACGAAGTCCTCGAAGCGGTCCGGGTGGGTCTGCCAGGTGATGAAGGCGATGCCGTAGGTGATCGCGAGGATCCCGAGCACCGAGAACTGGGCCTGGGTCGTCTCGGCGTTGATGCGGCGCTTGAGGTCGACGGTGTCGCGCACGGACATGGCGACCATGGAGAGGGTCGGCGCGAGGCTGCCGCCGGTCTCCTCGTGGACCGAGAGGGTGAAGGCGAAGAGGCGGTAGCTCTCCAGCGGGATCGCGCGGTAGAGGTCCTCGAGGGCGTCCTGGGGCATGTCCCCCAGGCGGATCGCGCCCACGAGGTCACGCAGGTGGCTCCCGAGGGGCTCGCGGACTTCGCGCGCGGCGTTGTCGAGGGAGTCGAGCATCCCGGCGCCCGCGTGAAGGGAGCCGACGATCAGATCGATGGCTTCGGTGAGCTGAACCTCGAGCTTGATCGCGCGGCGCTTGGCCAGGGAGCCCAGGGCGAGCGCGACGGCTACGAAGCCGACGAGCAAGAGGGCCAGGCAGAAGAGCGGCTCCCACTCCGCGAAGGCCCAGAGCGAGAGCGCCAGCGCCGCGACGAGAGCGTACGGCAACCAGGCGTGCCGCGGAGTGAGCCCCGCGGAGCGCACGACCTCGCCCAGCTCCTCGTCCTCGATGAAGGGCTCGGAGAGCCGCTCCACGGAGACCGACCGCAGGCGTCGGCTGTAGACGTACCAGGCGAGCGCCCCCAGGCCGACCGCCAGCGCGCCGGCTAGCAGGAGGTCAAGCATCGGAGAAGCCGGGGGGCCTCCGGAACAGGTCCAGGGGGAAGTCGAAGCCCTGATCGCGCATCTCCATCACGAGCCGCGGCACGATCCCGGTCGCGTAGTAGTCGCCGATCACGCGGTTGCCCTTGCGGCCGGTCCGGTGGAAGCGATAGATCTCCTGCAAGAGGGGCGTGTTGCCCTCCATGCCACCGAGCTCGGTGATCGACTCGATGCGACGCACGCCGTCCTCGTAGCGGCGCACCTGCACCAGGATGTCGATCGCGGCCGTGATCTGCTCGCGGATCGCGCGCGAGGGCAGCTCGAGGCCGGCCATGAGCACCATGGTCTCGAGGCGCGAGAGGGCGTCGCGAGAGGAGTTCGCGTGGATGGTCGACATCCCGCCGTCGTGACCGGTGTTGAGGGACTGGAGCATGTCCAGCGCCTCGCCGCCGCGCACCTCGCCGATGATGATGCGGTCGGGCCGCATGCGCAGGGAGTTGATCAGCAGGTCACGCGCGGTGATCTCACCCGTGTTCTCGATGTTGGGGGGCCGCGTCTCGAGGCGCACGATGTGGTCCTGGTCGAGCAGGAGCTCGGCGGTGTCCTCGATCGTCACGATGCGCTCGGTGTTCGGGATTGCCTCGCACAGGCCCGAGAGCAGCGTCGACTTGCCCGCCCCCGTCCCGCCGGCGATCAGGATGTTCTTGCGCTGGCGCACGACGAAGTCGAGGAAGCGCATCATGTCGCGCGACCACATGTGCAGACGCAGGAGGTCGTCGCGCCGCAGCCGCTGGCGGCCGAAGCGGCGAATGGAGATGGTGGGGCCGTCGAGCGAGATCGGGGGGACGGTCGCGTTCACGCGACTGCCGTCGGGCAACCGCAGGTCGACCATCGGAGAGCTCATGTCGATGCGCCGCCCGACGCGCGCGGCCAGGCGCTCGATAACGCGCCGGATGTGCTCTTCGTCGCGGAACCGGACGTCCGCACGCTCGAGGCGCCCGAAGCGCTCGACGTAGACCCGCGAGGGGCTGTTGACCAGGATGTCGGTCACCGCCGGGTCGGCCATCAGGGGGGCCAACGGCCCCACGCCCATGGTCTCCTCGAGCAGCTCGTCGCTGAGGCGCTCGCGCTCCTCGTTGTTGAGCGGGAGATCCTCCTCCTCCAGGGTCCGAGCGACGAAGTCCTGCACGGCCTGCGCCACCTGCTCCTCGTTGCTGCCGAGCAGGTTGCGCTCGCCGATGTCGTCCAGCAGCCGCTCGTGCAGCCGCGCCTTGATCGAGAGGAAGTCGACGATGCCGTGCAACGGCTTGGGCTCGACTCGCTGCCGGCCCGACTCCGGGCGGGCGGAGTCGGGGCGCAGGCGGCTCGCCGCCGCGGTCGTGATTGCGGCACGGAAGCGCCGCCGCGCGGAGTTCATCTCCTCCTCACGCTGCTCGTCGGTCGGCTCGTCCGGAGCCTGACCATCGGTCGGCTCGAGCGGAGCCTGCTCATCGACCTCGTCTTTGGACTCGTCGATCATGCCAATGCCTCACCTGCCATCGGGAATGGGAGTGGTTCGCGCTTCGAGCCCGCTCGTGGATCTGCCGCGGGTGTCGGGACGCCTTCGATCTCACGCGTGACCCCGTGCAGCGACTTGCCGAATCCGAAGCGTCGGCCGCAGGTCAGGGCGTAGGGCTTGCCCGTATTGAGCGCCGTGATCAGCTTCTTCTGGAACGGGAACACGTGGTCCACCTCACGGCCCAGCCGCTCGACGACATCCTCGACCCTCAGCCCGCCCTGGACCTTCGGGAAGGGGTAGTTCAGGACGATCCGCTGCCGCGCATCAGAGACACCGATCTTTTTCAGCACCTCGATGAAGTGCGCGTTCCCGACAACGCTGGGAACGGTAGCGTGGAAGACGACGTAGACCAGGTCGGACAGGTCCAGAGCCGCCATGATCACGCTGTCGAGCATCGGGTAGGTGTCGACGATCACGTACTTGTAGGCCCGGCGCGCCAGGGTCAGGATGCGCGAGAGACCCTCCTCGTCGACGTGCGACGCCTCGATGGCGTCGAGGGGCGCCGCCAGGACGTGCAGGCCCGCGTTGCTGGGCATCGCGATCTGGCGGATGAGCGTCTCGTCCAGGCGGTGGCTCTCCTGGATGGCGTCGACGATCGAGGTCTTCGGGGAGACGTCGAGCATCATCGCGGCCACGCCGAGCTGCAGGGAGGTGTCGACCAGCAGCACGTCATTGGGGTGCAGCATGGCCAGAGCCACGGCCGTGTTCACCGAGACGGTCGACTTGCCGGCCCCGCCCTTGTTGCTCACGAAGGAGACGATCTTGCCCAGGGGCCTGTGGCTGCGCGGGGCGGCGCTGAACACGCGGTCGAAAAGCTGCTGGAGCTCGCTGCTCGAGAGCGGCCGCCGCAGGAAGTCGGCCACGCCGGCGCGCATGCCGTCGATGATCGCCTCGCTCTCGGACATGTCGCCCTCGAAGTCCGAGGCCCGGTAGGTCGCGACGACGACCGACTCCGGGGAGGAGGAGTTGACCTCCTCGGCGAACTCCTTGAGGTCGGCCGAGGTGCCCTTGAGCTCGAAGCAGATCAGCTCAGGCCGCCTGGCCCGGGCCGCCTCGATGCCCTGGCGCACGTCCTGCGCAGTGTGGAGCACGGGCTTCCACTTCTTGATGCCCTTGAGCGCCGCCGCGACTTCGTCGCGGAGCTGTTCGTCGCTCCCGACGATGAGGATTTGAGGGTTCTTCATTCGGCCGAATGGTTTGCTGGAGCCGAGGGGGTTAGCGGACGTGTGCGGGGGCGTAGAGGCGGGACTCGTAGTAGTACTGGGGTTGCTCCGAACCGGAGGCCTCGGAGAGCAGGCACTCGAGGAGGTGCTTCCAGGTCCTGAAGCTGAGCGGGAAGACCTCGGACGGCTGCGAACCGTCGAAGGTCGCGCTCGCGTTGCGCGGGGCGACGAAGGGCTCCCCGGGCGACATCTGGTTGGGCAGCTTCGTCAGCCGCATCCAAATGTCGCCAGCCTGGCACTGGGGAAAGGAGCAATTGTCGGGCGGGTCGACGGCCTCGATCGAGACCCGGACGAAGCCGCAGACGCGCCCCTCGGCCGGCGGGCTGAAGAGGAAGAGGGGCACGTAGCACTCCTCGATCTCCCAGAACTCCGGCTCGAGGTGATCATCGACTCCGTTGTTGTTCAGGTCCTCGAACATCAAGGCCTTGGGCTCGATCAGATCGCCCACCTGGGCACCCTTCTTCGGGTGCAGGTAGCCGACGACGTTGCTGTCGTGGTCGATCGAAACGAGCTCGTAGTCCGGCGGCCGCAGGCGCAGGACTGTCGACCAGACGCCCGACCCGTCGTCGAGGAAGGTCACGCCGTTGACCCACTCGCCCCAACGGAACACCAGGGGTCCGGCGCCGACACGCCACTCCTCGGGCACTTCGGGGTCCGCGGAGGGCGCCCCGATCCTCACGGCCGGCCGCGCCTGGGCGATCGCCGTGGCTCGCATCGCCAGGCCGTGGTGCCGGATCGAGTAGCCGCTCGCGGGGTCCTGGCCGAAGAAGGTCGAGCCGAGGCCGAAGACCAGAGGCCAGGTGTAGCCGGTCGAGCTGATGTTCGCGATGTCGTCGTTCCACGGGCTGGTGCCGTCGTCGACGAAGGGACGCGTCTTGCGCAGCCGCACGAGCACCGCGTCGGCGTAGGGCGCGTCGCCCGGATCCAGGGGCGGCGCGAAGTCGACGCGATCGTAGTCCGGGCTCTCGCGCCGCATGGGGTTCTCGTTGAAGCCAACGGGAGCCGCGTCGTCGTGGCCCGTGAAGCGCCCGGCGACGATGTCCCCCCGCCGGTCATTGATCGCCGCGCTGCCCGGGCCGGGCTGTCCGCTGTAGTTCGTGCGCAACACGGGAACGGAGTGCTGCACTTCCCCCACGACCAGCCCCGCTCCGATCGGGTTGCCGACCGTGCCCTGGGTGGCGTTCAGCGGCAGGTAGGGCCCCGCGCCGGCGGGATCCGCGACGTAGTCCGTGCGCGGCGCGCCGCTGTCGAAGGCCCAGGAGGCGAAGTGCCGGTTGCGCTCGCGGCGCCCGTGGTCCCGCGCCTCGTCCGTGGGCAGATTCGCCCCGGCGGGCACGTAGTCCCGTTCGCGCAGGATCTCGAGGGCCGTGCTGTCCGCGGCACCCTGCATGCGGTCCCGATTCAGGCGCACGATGCCCAGCTCGATGACCAACCCGATGGTCCCGAGGACGACGACGACCAGCATCGCGAAGAGCACCATCACGGTGCCTCGCGACCTGGATCGTCGTCCTCTCCTCATTCTCGGGACCATCATGATTGTTCGGAGCGGAGCTCGAGAGCCCTAGTTGCTTCCGACCGGGACGACCATGCGCTCGGTGCGGCCACCTTGGATGACCTCCACCTCGCGGCTGCTGTCGAGGACCCAGCGGTACTCTTCCATGGGGTCGATCTCCTCGGGCGTCACGCGCGCGACCTGGGCCCCCTGGGAGGCGGGGCGCGAAGTGCAGAAGATCGTCGAGTCGGCCGAGAGCGCGTCGATCGTCGAGTCCACGTCGTCGGGGTGCAGGGCGACCACGACGACGCCGTCCTCCTCCTTCGTGGGACGCACGACCATGCCGTTCTGGGCCAGGAGCCGCTGCTTGGGGCCGCCCGCGATCGCCGCCAGGCGCAGGCGGTCGGCCTCCGAGGCGTAGCCGCGCTTGTCGAGGACCTCCTCGGCCATCTCGCGCACGCTGTCGTCCATCGCGAGCATGACCCGCAGGTCGAAGCGGTCGCGGAAGCCGAGCAGGTTGATGCCCTGGACTTTCTCCGCGTCGACGGGCACGGAGACCATGCCCTCGGGGATCAAGCCCAGGACGCCCTCGGGGCTGCCCTTGGGGAGGAAGTCCTCCTCGACGAAGGCCTGGTTGGGCGCCTTGGGACGAGCCAGGACGCGGCCCACGACCTCCTGGGGCTGGGCGAAGAAGGAGCGCTCGGAGACGAGGTCCTTCGACATGTACTGGTGATTGAGCGTCTTCTTCTCGCGGTTCCAGAGCTTGGGCACGGTCACCCGCTCACCCGGCTCCAAGGGGACCGTGGCCATGACCACGGGGGTCATGTTGGCCGCTTGCACCTCGTCACCGCCCCACAGACGGTTGAGCCCCAGGTCGGTCGACCCGGTGGCCTCGAGGGTGAACAGCGCGCCGAGGATCGCGATCAGGACGAGGACGCCGGCCAAGAAGGGGTTCATCCCGGCGGACTTCCGGTTGTGTCGTGCGGGTGCCATGGCAGTTGGAAGGAGATTGCTGTCGTGGAGGAGGAATAGGCGAGCAAATAGATCAGTCCGGTCATTCGGGGACGAAGACCTCGCGCCGCGCCGCCGCTTGGACGGAGACGAGACGTCGGAAGGGACGCACCTTGCGGGGCGTTCCGCTGCCGTCCCGGCCCAAGTAGTGGAAGCCGAGACCGTACTTGCCGTCGTAGGGCGCGGCCGTGGTGCCGAGACCCGAGAAGACGAAGTCGAAGTTGGGTGGCAGGTGCGCGCCAGGCGCCATCTGCACCGTCACCTGGGCGTCGTCCGCGAGGACCGCGTGGTCCGGGCCGTAGACGCCCGGGTCCGGGAAGTAAGCGGTCGTGGCCGAGGCCTGGTAGGGATAGTGACAGCGCACGTTCACGTAGCCCGCGAGCGGGCTGCCCGAGTCGACCGCGAAGTGGCCGTCCGGGGCGCTGACCGGGTCATGGACTTCCTCCATGACCGTGTGGAAGACGATCTCCTCGTAGCCCCCGGTGGTTCCGCCGCTCCAGTTGCGGGAGACGACCTCGGGAACGAGGACCGTCAGGCCTCCGTCGGGGACCGTGACCAGGGTCCCTGGATACCTGTAGACCTCCTGGCCGCCGGGCAGGGTGTCGCGGATCATCAGGGGCCGCAGCATCTGGTTCACGATCGGCAGCCGCGCGAACTGGCCGTCGATGTCGGCCTGGGTCGCGCCGGGCGCGACGGGCACGACGAGCGCGAAGGGGTCGTAGACCACCTCGTTCACCCAGTCGTCCGCCATGGCGTCCTCGAAGCTCTGGTCGTACGGCAACGCCGCGCGCGCGAGCTCGTTGGCCAGCACCGTGGAGGCGTCCTGGATCGTCTGCGAGGCGAGGGTCGCCCGCCCGAAGTCGAGCAGCACGATGAAGAGCAGGTAGAGCGCGAAGGCGACCATCGCGAACTCGACCATCACGGAGCCACGCCGCGGGCCTGAGGCCCGCGAACGCGGCTCGGTGATGAAACTCTTCGGAGTCTGCATGTCTTCGGAAGCCCACCCGGGCAAAGACGCGTCCAGCAACGTCGACCCCGGCTCGGCGAGGGCGTGACGCGGACGCGGCAGGGCCTGGGATTTCGGCCTAGTTCCCGTCCTGCGGGTCGAAGATGAGGTTCCCGGCGCCCTGGCCGAAGATCTCGTCGGTGGTGTTGTAGGCCTGGTCACCGATCGAGAGGGTGATGTTGCCCGACCCGTCGGTCTGGGTGGCGAACAGTCGGCCACTCTGGATGGCGCCCGTGTCGTTCTCGTTGCTGCTCGGCAGGGCGCCGGCGACGGTGCCCAGGAGGTCGTTGGTCTTGTGACCGAGCATGGAGACGGCGACGGCGGTGGTCAGGGCGACGCCCGCGACCAGGAGCCCGTATTCGACGAGGGCCGCACCGCGCTTCTTACCTTGGTTCTGCTTCTTGAAGAGTTTCATGATCAGGGTCCCCCGCGGGGGGAATCAGGGTTGGGTCCTAGAGAGAAAACACGCGGACTCGGCCCCTCCGCAACGTCGCGGAGGCGCCTCGCCTGCCGGTGGAGAGCTCGCCGCAGCGAGGCCTCCGTGGGCTCCCCCTTCGAGGGAACCCGCGACCCTTCTCCTCCATTGGAGACGGGTGTTCGTCAATTCGCCATGGCCGCCGTCGCATGACGCCGAGGGGCGGCGCGTGCCCGCCGCTGTGGGGGGTGTCCGGGCGCATCGAGCGCCAGACCCCCGCCCCGGGCGCCGCGTTATCCGGCGCGCCCCCAGAATTTGCGTTATCGTACCACATCGCCGGATTCCGCGCGCAAGCCCGCCAGCCGCGAGGCCGCTGGGCGGAATTCGGGGTCCTCGTCGAGGGCCAGTTCGTAGTGCCCCATGGCGGCCTGGCGGTCGTCGTCGGCTTCGGCGACGAGACCGAGGTTGAACTCGACGCGCCAATCGGGTGCCCCGAGGCGCCGGGCCATCTCCAGCTCCGCGCGGGCCTGCTCCAGGTCGCCCTCCAGGAAGGCGACGCTGCCCAAGGCCTCCCGAAGACCGGCGTGGTCGGGCGTGTAGCGCACTTGCTGCTCGAGCACGCGACGCGCGGCGTTCAAGTTGCCCTCGCGGATCGCGAGCCGGCTGCGCAGGAGCCCCGCCTCGGGGTGGGCGGGCTGCGCGGAGGCCAGGTCGTCGAGGTAGCCCACCGCCCGCTCGACTCGCCCATGCCGGACCTCGACGGTCGCGAGGGTGAAGAGCGTCGCCGCGTGGGTCGGGAACTCGAGGTGCAGCTGGCGCAGCTCGTTGTGGATCCGCCCGCCGTCGACCAGGTGGGGATTCGAGTCCCCGCCGCCGGCGTCGTCCCGGGCATGCATCGCGTCCACGAGGGCGAGCAGCCGCTCGTCGGGGCCCTCCCCTTCGTGGCGGTAGCCCGGCATCGCGCTCTGGCAGGAGGCGAGACCCAGGAACAACAGAGCCAGGCCCAGGGCACCGTGTCGTCGAATGGAGAGCTTCACTGGGCACCTCCCACGACGCTGGTGTCGGACTCGGGCTCGCCGATCTCTTCGGCCACGTTCTCTTCCGGCTCCTCCATGGCCGGCTCCTCCGGCTCGGTCGGCTCCTCGAACTCACCCGGCTCCTCGGGTTCCTCTTCAGGACGCTCGGGCAGGGCCCCCGCGATCAGCTCGCGGGCGTCGGGGTAGAGCCAGAGGTCCGCGTCCGGCAGGGGATCGCGCACGATCATCGGCCGGACCATCACGACCACCTCGAGGTCGTCGTCGGAGTAGTCGAAGCCCTGGAAGAGCAAGCCGAGCAGCGGGATCTGGCTCAGCCAGGGCGCGTTCTGAGTCGCGTCCGAGCGCTGCGTCTGCTGCAAGCCGCCGACGAGCATCGTCTGGCCGTCGCCGAGGCGCGAGCTCGTCCTGAGCAGGCGGCTCTCGAAGGCGAAGGTGGCCGGGTTCGAACCCGTCGCCTCGATCAGGGCTTGGGTCAGGAGCGCATCCGGCGTGATGATCTCCGGCGCGAAGTCGACCGTGATGAAGTCGTGCTCCCCGACCAGGGGGCGAACAGCGAGCTTGACACCGAACTCGATGAAGCCCGTCGAGCTGAACACGCCTTCGATGCCCACCTGCGTGCCGAAGGCCTGGTCGATCGGGACGCGGCCGCCCACCTCGAAGAGAGCGATTTCACCCGAGAGCACCGAGAGGCTGGGGCTGGCCAGGCTGCGGGCGACCCCCTCGTTCTGGAGGAAGCCGAAGAGGGCGTCGATGGCCCAGTTGGAGCCCGAGAGCTGCAGCTGATTCGAGAGGGTGCCCTCGAGGAAGCTGAAGACGTTCTGGATGTCCTTCTCGCCCGAGGAGCCCACGCGCGCCGCGCCCATGCCCTGGAGAGTGGAGGCGGAGCTGGCCGGGTTCAGGCCGCCCTGGTCGAAGTCGGAGACGAGCACGCCGATGTCCGATTGGTAGGCCAGAAGCGCCGTGCGGTTGACCTCGTAGACCCGGATGTCGATCCGGACCTGCGGCAGGTCCGTCACCTCGATGAAGGACAGGATGCGTCCGCCCGCCAGCTCGATGGCGCTGGCCCGGGCGATGTTGGAGTCGACTCGGTTGTTGAGGCCGGCCTGCCCGAGGTTCGTCCGGCCCCCGGAGAAGGTCGACTGGCCGAATCCGGAGAGGAGGTTCCGCGTCTGCTGGTTGTTCTGATTATCGCCAGAGAAGAGGGCGCCGGCCTCGTCGGCGATGATCTTGATGTCGTCGCCGATGTCGAGGTCCTGGCCTTCGAACACGCGAGTGGTCCCGGTGACTCCGTCGGTCAGGGTCAGGTCCGGGCCCTCGACGCTGCCGACGAAGACCTTGTAGGACAGGCTGAGGATGCGGGAAAGCGTCACCTGGTCGGACACCTCACCCTCGAGCACGAGGATGTCCGCGGTGTCGTCGGGGACCGCTCCCTTCTGGATGCGACGGATCGTGACGCCCTCGCCACCGATGTCCTGGATGGCCGAGAGGATCTGGTCTTCCGCGGCCGCGACCTCGCCGTACTCCGGCAGGCCCTCGACCTGGATCAGGTTGATGACGTAGCCCTTGGCCCGCGCGTCGGCTCGGCCGCCGACGGCGGAGGAGCTCTGGGCGTCCTCGACGGCGCTCGCCGCCTCCCCCACCAGGAGCTCACGCCCGCTGGGCGAGGCGGAGACCCAGGCGGTGACCACGTCCTCGGCCCGACGCGCGTAGATCGCGCGGGGCACGCGACCGCTCAGCACCAAGGCGTCGCGGTCCGGCGCCTTCTCGACCCGGATGCTGGGGTGGATCGCGGCCAGGGTCCGCTCGAGCAGGGAGAGGTCGGCGGTCACCGTCACCTCGTGCTGCTCGACCTCTCCGCTCTCGTACCAGACCAGGATCGTGGTCTGGCCCGGCTTCTTGCCCAGCGCCAGGAGCTCCTTGGAGCTCAGGGTGGTGACGTCCAGGATCTCGGGCGAACCGATCGCGACCCGGTCGACGTCGCGACCGAGCGAGATGCGATGGTGATTGTGGACCCGGATCCGGTGGGACGTGCCTTGTACGAGATTGCTTTCCTCGGGGGCCCCGCCCTGGGGGGCCGTCGCCGGCACCGCCATCAGGAAACCTCGCGGAGGTTCGGGGGCGCCGCGCCAGGCTCCCCACGCGAGCCCGGAGAGTCCGCTGAAGACCAGTCCGGCCGCGATCAGGGACCGGGTCCGAGGCCGCAGAATCGCCCCTAGCAACCCGGGAGTGGTCTCGAGGGACCTCCGAGCCGGAGTGGCGGATGGCTTCGATGCCTCCGGGGCGCTGCCCCGCACGGCTTCGATCCAGATGTCGAGTCGGGTGCTCATCTAGCTGTCCTGTCTCCCCGGGGCCGGCGGAAGGAGTTGGAAGGGGACCTCGTGAGAGGAGGGGCCAGCCCACGGCTTTCTAGAAGTTTGCATTGTGCACTGCGAGCCCCGATCTGGGGAGGCTCTCCCCGCCTTCGATCTTGGATTTCGGGAGATTTTGCGACTTCGTACATCTGCGAGCTGCATCAGGCGCCCCAGACCCCTTCGGGCCGCCTGCCGGGGCCGCGAGCGGTCGTGGGTGGGTGGGGACGGTCTGGTCCGGTGAGCGAGTCCGACCTGCGCCCCACCGTGGGTGGGGAAAGTTGGGAGAAAAGCAGCCCCAGGGCCTCTGTGCGCCCCAGACAGGATCGGCCGTCCCAGATCCTGGGCCTCCCGCCCGTTGCGAGCCCCGCGCCGGGCATGCCCGGCGCGACCCCGTCTCGGAGTTGGGAGAGCGGGATCCTCCCCCAAGAGGGCGAAGTCGATACGAGCGTCGAGGAGCCCCGGACCCCGAACAACTCCCCCCCAGAATGAAGATGACCGGGCAGGTCGCCGAGCAGATGGCTACTCGAACGACCTGACCCGGTCCATTCCCCCACCCCTAAAGGGGGCGGGGCGCCTCCTTCGGGCAAGGCTTCTCGAAAAAACCTGGGCCGGGCCCCGATTTCGCACCGCGCGCTCGCCGGCGCCGCTCTTCCGGACTTGGGTGCGGCCCTTCAGAACTCGATTCGCTCCCGGATCGATACGTGGCAGCCATCGCCCACGACGACGTGGTCGAGCAACGGCACGCCCAAGAGGCGCCCACAGCGCAGCAGGCGCCGGGTGACCTCCAAGTCCTGGGGAGAGGGCTCGGGATCGCCCGAGGGGTGGTTGTGGACGACGAGGACGGCCGCGGCCGAAGCCCGGATCGCGTGCACGAAGACCTCCCTGGGATGGACCAGGGAAGTCGTCAGGGTTCCCTCGGAGACGCGCTGGACGTCGATCAAGCGGTGGCGGCCGTCGAGGAGCAGGACGTGGAAGGTCTCCTTCGCGAGGCCGCGGAGCCTCGGAGCCATCAGTCGCCGCACTCCTTCCGCCGTGCGCAGGCTCTCCCCGCGTGCGGTCCGGGCCTCCTCCACGCGTCGTCCGAGCTCGAAAAGCGCCTCCAGGCGCTCGCAGCGAGACCGTGACAGCCCCGTCTCGAGCGCGAGGGCCCGCGCAGGGGCGCGGGAGAGGGCGACCAAGCCCCGGTTTCGAAGGAGTCGGCCGAGAGACCTCTGCTCTCCCGGCGCCAGCTCCGCCGCCTTGCCCAGGAGGCCGAGGAGGTCCGCAACCGATTCGCGCTCCACGTCATCGCACTCGATCGAGCTCACCGCCATGCCTCTCCAGGTCGGGGATCCTGGCCGGGGACCCACTCGAAAGCGGGGACGAGAGAGAGACGCGGACCGGCGCCGGAGGTTTCGCTTCGCCACCCCGCCCCCGGGCCCGAATTCCCCTAGGAACAGGACTTTCGATGGCTCGGAGGATCCCCCCGCGCTCGCCACCCTCTCCCGCCACCGGGCCAAATCCACGGCCCATGCACGCGCTTTTCAAAGAAAGACGTCGGTTCCTGGAATCAATCCTCCCTTAACCACCGAACGAACCTTGTGGTGGCCGCAATTGTTCGCGCGGCGACACGGGAGTCATCCTGATGGACTACCTCCTCGGAGCTTGGATTCTCCTCGGCCTCTGGGCCCTGGAAGTCCTCTTGTTCCTCTTTACCTACAAGCGCCACTCCCGTGCCTGACGGGACCGAAGCGCTGGCGCGATCCGGACCAGTCGGGATCGCCGGGGCGAGTTGAGAAGCCTCGTCCTTCGGCATCCTGGCCGGACTCTCTCTCTCTGATACTAGACTTGTTGCAGCGGGAGCGACCGCACTCGGGAGCGGTCGCTCTCGTGTACCCGCGCCGCTCCGCCCCCGTCGGGGGTGCAGCGCTTCGACTCGTCGGGAGTCAGTGGCCCGAGGCCGAGGGCATCGCGCTCTCGGGAGACCCGTCTCAGTCCAGGCTGCGCTTCCAGTCTTCGAGCACGTCGCCGAGGGGGACACCGATGCGTCCCTCGAAGGTCGCCCCGCAGTCTCGCCCCTCGCGGCAGCCGGCGACCATCTCGAAGAGGACGCTCTCGCCGTACCAGCTCGCGAGGTAGTCGACGAAGGCGAGGGACTGGGCGTAGCCGAGGGCGATGCGCCCCTCGTCCTCCCAGGTCGCGAGCGTCCCGCGCAGGGTCTCCAGGTCGAAGAGCTCGTGCCCGTCGAGCAGCTCGCGCGCCGCGCGGACGTCCGCTTGCCGGCCGGCCGGGGTCGGCTCCTCGAACCACTGGGCGAGGCCCTCGTTCAACCAGCCCGGGACCTGCTTGCCCCCCAACGAGCGCAGGAAGGCGTGCAGGACCTCGTGGCGCAACACGCGCTCGAGCTGGCGCTTCTGCCGCTCGTAGTCGCCGAGGGGGATGCGGACCACCCCGTCGTAGACACCGCCGGCCCAGTGTCCCACGCCGGTGATCTCGGCGAACTCCTCCCGCCGGTAGAGGACGACGCGCACCTTGGGGTCCCCGTGTCCCACGGGGTAGTGGTTCAGCGCGAGCCCGAACTCTTCGTAGGCACCCTCGAGCATCTCCTCGAGCTGGACGTAGCCGTAGCGCAGGACGTCGCTCCGGCCGCCGTCGTAGGAGAGCAGGAAGTGGGCGGTCTCGTCGGTCCAGAAGTCCTCTTCCGTCTCGGCGGTCGTGCGCCAGCGTTCCAGCAGGTCCGCGAGGCCGGTGCGCCGGGGCGCGAGCTCGACGGCTCGCCCCAGGAGCTCGATCGCCTCGGCGACCTCGCCGTCCTCGTGCCGGGCGCGGGCGAGGCGGGCCAGGGCCTCGGCCAGGTTCTCGCGGAAGGTCGACTCCTCCGGCTCCCCCTCGACGCACCGCTCGAAGTCCGCCACCGCCCCCTCGAGGTCCCCGGCCTCGAGCTTGGCGATCGCGCCACGGTTGAGCTCGGACAGGTGCAGGCCCTCTTCCTGAACGAAGTCCCCGGCCTCGGCCTCGTTCCGCGGTCGAGGCACCAGTCGGGGCTCGAGCGCGCGCTCCGCCCCGCCTCCTGCCGCCTCCGTCCCGACGCCGCCCTCGGTCGGCTTCTCCGCGGGGGTCGCCGTCAGCCACAGACGCGCGGCCACGGCGGCGGCGGCCAACGCGAAGCCCAAGCCCAACCAGCCGCGGCTCACTTGGCCCCCACGCCCCGGCGGGCGAGCTCGGCCGGGAAGCGCCCGTAGGAAGCGGGCAGCTCGTGCTCCCGCTCGATGAGCCGCACCTCCCTCAGGTAGCGCTCGTGCAGCTCCTGCAACGCCTGCTCGTGGCGCGGATCACAGAAGTAGGTCCGGCATCCGAGCGGCCGCCCCTCGCGCGCCGTGCAGAGCCCCTTCACGTGGTAGGGGCAACGACCGGGGGCCTCGGGCTCCGGCGCCTCGGGGTGCCGCGCCACCGCGTAGTCGACCTCGAGCCCGGTCGCCCAGAGCTCGTGCCCCGCCTCCTCGAAGCGGCAGCAGGCGCCGCTCAGCTCGCAGCGCGGCGCGAGCTCGGCGATCTCACGCTCGACCGCTTCGTAGAGCGCGGCGAGACGCTCCGCGGCGCGCTCGACGGGGGCCGCGGGCCGCTCCGGTCGGATGCCCGGGCAGGTGCGCCGCGCCGACGCGAAGACCTCGGGGTCTGCCAGGATCTCCTGCCAGAATGGAAAGGTCCGGCAATGCTGCGGGCGGGCCTCGTAGACGGCGCACTCGTTCCGTCCCTCGAGCAGGGCGCAGGGTCCCCCGCTCTCTCCCCCGGCGGGCGCGCGCTCGCGAAGAGAGAGCCGCGGCTCACCGCTGCGCGGGTCGATCAGGGTGCGCAGGAAGCGTCCGCGAAAGACCTCGGGCTCGAGCCCCAAGGACGCGGCGAGGTCGGCGACCTCGCCCTCCTCGACCCACACGGCTCCGGCGCCGCCGCTGCAGCAACGACCGCTCCGCTGGCACTCGAAGGTGAAGGGCACCTCGCCCTCCAGGCCGGGCTGGGACGACATGCCCCGAGTGTACGCTCCTCAGCGGCGCCTGCGCGGACCCCGGGAGGAAGCCCCCTGGCGGTAGTCGAGAGACTCGCGCCCGCGCAGCTGACCCTGGATGTCCTCGATCAGCTCCTCCCAGGACTGGTATCGCACCCCCGCGTCCTTGGCCATCATCTTCTCGATGAAGTAGTGCAGGTGCGGCGAGAGCTTGCGGCCCTTGAGCTCGGGCGAGGAGAGGGAGTCCATGACCTGCATGCGCAACACCTCCCGGTCGTCCGAGCTGTCGAAGGGCAGGCGCCCGACGACGAGTTGGAAGAGGGTCACGCCCAAGCTGTAGATGTCGCTGCGCAGGTCCGCCGCGGCTCCGCCGCGCGCCTGCTCGGGGGAGAGGTAGGCCACCGTCCCCACGGCGCTGTCCTCGGGATTCGTCTCGCAGCTCTCCCCGGCCGCGAAGCCGAGGTCGATCAGCTTCACGTGACCCCCATTCGTGAGCATGATGTTCCCGGGCTTCACGTCGCGGTGGATGACCCCCTCGCGGTGCAGGTAGCGCAGGACCTCGGAGACCTCGAGGATGATGCGCAGCGCGGGCCCCTCCTCGAGGGCCTGGCCCCGGTCGAGGACCTCGAGCAGGGTCGAGCCGTCCACGAACTCCATGCGCGTGAAGTAGGTCGAACCGCTACGCGCGACCCCCAGGCCCCGCACGAGGCCCGGGTGCTTCAGCCGCTCGAGGAGCTTGGCCTCGGCGATGAAGGCCTTGCGCGCCCGCGCGTCCCGGGTGCAGCGGACGTTCAGGACCTTCAGGGCCAGGGTCGAGCCGCTCTTCTTCTCGCGCACGCGGAAGACGTCCGCGGTGCCCCCGTGCCCGGCGCTGCCCAGGATCTGGAAGCCGGGGATCTCGGGAACCTCCCCCGCCTGGGTGCGGCGCATCTTGGCCACCCAGTCCTCGCTCTGGCCGGCCACGTCGACGAGCAGCTCGTCGAGCTCTTCGCCACCCTGGATGCGGGGGACGAGGGCTTCGGCCGCGGCCCGTTCGAGGTGCCCACGGTGGACCAGGAGGGCCAGGAATTGCAGGTCGGCTTTGGCGCTCATCTCGGTTGGCTCGGAGCGGGCCGCGGAGAGGGTGCCGGGGCCGAGGGTCGACAGGGTGGGCCGATCGCCGGAAGCGCGGCCTCGCGGCCGTCGGCCAGGCCTTTTTTCCAAGGATTGGCGGTGCGAGTCAAGTCCGGCGAGGCGGGCTACCGATCCCAGGTGCCACGAGAGCGACCCTCGGCCTATCGCTATCCCCCCTGTTCTATGTGGCCGAGGGCGCGCTCCCTTTCGTCCCCTGCGCCCCCCCTGCCGTGTCCCAACCGCAGAGCTCGAGCGTCCACCGCTATTTCCCCCTCGCGGACTCCTTCGTGGAGGTCCGCCAGCTCGATCCGGAGTCCACGCTCTTCGAGGCGCCGCGAGGCCTCGACCGCGCGGGCTACAGCCGCTTCGTCATCCAGACCTGCATGCCTCAGTTCACGGGCGAGCTCGCGCGTGACCTGGAGATGCTGTTCCCGGAAGACCCGGCGACGGCCGAGGAGCTGCTGTACGGGATCTGCGTCGAGGTCAACCCGGCCCTCGAGATCCACAACGTCCAGCTGCGGCCCCGGGCCGGCGAGCCGAGGCCCCAGCCGCGGCCGCACGAGGAGGAGCGCGATCCCCTGCGCCAGCTCGCCCGGGTCTCGCGGGACCTCGAACGCCAGCTGAAGCAGCGCGTCCACGGCCAGGACCCCGCCGTCGAGGCCCTCTGTCGTTCCGTTCGCAAGGCGGCCGCGGGCCTCTCGGCCGCGAGCCAGCCCCTGGGCTGCTTCTTGCTCGTGGGCCGCACCGGGACCGGCAAGACCGAGCTCTGCCGGCGCCTGGCGGAGGCCTTGGCGAGCGACGAGGAGGCGCCGGGCGACAACCTGATCCGCATCGACTGCAGCGAGTACGCCCTGGCCCACGAGTACAGCAAGCTGCTCGGCTCGCCGCCCGGCTACATCGGCCACGAGGAAGGCGGCCAGCTCACCCGGGCCCTCGCGGAGAAGCCCTCCGCGGTCCTCCTCTTCGACGAGATCGAGAAGGCGCACTCGCGGCTGCACAACCTGCTCCTGCAGGTCATCGAGGAGGGCTGCCTGACGGACGGCCGCGGCCAGCGCGTCGACCTCTCCGGCCACTTCGTGCTCCTGACCTCGAACGCCGGCGCGGAGGACATCCGCAGCGCGGCGGGCTCGGTCGGCTTCCACCGGTCGAAGGCCCTCGGGGAACAGGCGCTGAGCGAGCTGACCGAGTCCGCCCTCGAGCGCCTCTTCAGCCCGGAGTTCCTCGGGCGACTGGACGACGTGCTGCTCTTCCGCGAGCTCGACGAGGCTGCCGCGCGGCTCATCTCCCAGGACCAGCTCACGGAGCTGGCGCTGCGGGCGCGGCGACGCGGTGCGCGGGTTGCCTTCACGCCGGCGGTCGCGCGCTGGCTCTGCGAGCGAGGCTTCTCCGCCCAGTTCGGCGCCCGCGAGCTGCGCAGCGTCCTGCGGCGCGAGATCGAGCCGGCCGTGGCGGAGGAGCTCCTGCGCCGCGAGCCGCGAGAGGGCGCCCTCTTGCGCGTGCGCGTCCAGGGTGGAGAGCTGGCCTTCCGCTGGGAGGACTAGCGACCGTCGCTCAGCGCGCTCGGGGTCGAAGCCCTCACGCTCGAACAAGCACAGCCTTGCCGGGGAGCTCCCTGGCAAGGCTGTGATCTTTCTGCTCCCCATGCGGCGGAAACGGTCCGCTGCGCACTCGATTCGGATGTCGTGGCACGAGCTCTGGGGAGGCTTTCCTTATAGACACTTGTCGGATGGGAAGCCGGAACTCCCCATCGGATTTTTCCGAAAGCACGGAGCCGGCGAGAGGGTCGTGAGCGCGAGTCGAGGGTCGCGGTGCGCGCGAGGGGAGCTGCGATCGCGACGCCGCGAACATCCGCGTGCGCAGCGGCGCGCTTCGACGATGCTCGCGGAAGCCGTGGAGCCGGAGCGCGAGTCGCGTGCTCGTCGCAAGGGCTTCCGCGCGCTGGAGATCCGCGCCTTCGACGGCTCGCCGACGCGCTCACGGGCGAGCCGACGCGCTCACGGGCGAGCCGCAGCGCTGCGAGACGTCACCCGATCGTGTGACAGGAACTCGCCCAAAAACCGCCCTGCGGAGGTCGTCAGGCCGCTTCTTGCCGCCCGCGGGAATCGATGTGCGCTCCGCGTGGAGAAGTTCCCCCCGGTCGCGGCACCCCGACTCGGAAGCGCTGCGAACGGAACGGATCGCCACGCGACTCCGGGGCGATCCCCGACACCCAGGAGGTGGCCCATGTCCCGTCTCACAGCGCACGTGGTCTGCAGAACGGTCGAGGTCCTGGTGGGCTTCGCGACCGTGCAGTGGTGCCTGATCATCCAGCACTGGACACAGTTCTGACGTCGGTGCGCCGGACCTGACCAGTCCTATGGTTGGGAACGGCTCGGCGCCCGACACGCTCCCCAGCGCACGGAACGGGCTTGCGTCGGAGGACGCGCCCACCCAGTCTCTCGCGCCGCAGGCGACCGCATCTCGCCGGCGCGGCGAGACGATGGCGCACGAAGAAGGGGAAATCCGAAGCGAGCTCGTGATCATCCGGCGGCTGGCTCTGCCGGTCGTGATCACCCAGCTGGCGGCCATGCTCCTCGGCGTGGTCGACACGATGATGCTGGGGCACTTCAGCACGGAGGCCCTGGCCGCGTCCGCGGTCGCCCGCGTGTGGATCTTCGGCACTGTGATCATCGCCCAGGGGATCCTGCTCGGGGTCGACCCGCTGGTCAGTCAGGCCCAGGGTCGCGGGGAGCGCAGACGGCTCGGCACCGCCTTCCAGGGTGGGTTGATCCTGGCCGCGATCCTCTCGCTGCCCTTGGCCGTGAGCTGGGGGTTCACCGCGGAGATGCTGCGGCTGCTCGGCGTCGGCGACGACCGCGCGCAGCTCGCCGGGGAGTACGCAGTCGCGCAGATCCCAGGTATCCCCTTCTACCTGTTCTTCATGGTGCAGCGCAGCTGGCTGCAGGGGCGCGGCCTCATGCGGCCCGCGCTGTGGGTCGTGCTCTTCGCCAACGCCTTCAACGTCCTCGCGAACTGGGCCCTGATCTACGGCAACCTGGTCCTCCCCCCCATGGGCGTCTCGGGCGCGGGCATCGCGACCGCCTCGACCCAGGTCTTCATGTGCCTGGGGCTGTTCGGCTTCGTGCGCGCCTTTCGACTGCACTCGGGCGCCTGGTGCGCGTGGAGCCGAGAGGCGTGGACCGAGGTTCGAGCCGTGCTCCGCCTCGGGCTGCCGATCGGCATCCAGTTCGGCTTCGAGGTCTGGGCCTTCAAGATCGCGACGCTCATGTCCGAGGAGCTCGGCACCGAGGAGCTCGCCGGGCACACCGTCGTGCTGAGCCTGGCCTCGGTGACCTTCATGGTGCCCCTCGGCATCTCGATCGGCGCGGCGACCCGCGTGGGCAACCTCGTGGGGGCGGAGCGCTTTCGCTTGGCGCAGGTCTCCACGCGCGCGGCGCTCTATCTCGGCGGCGGGGTGATGCTCGTCGCCGCCGCCGTCCTGACGGTCGGTCGAGGGGTTCTGCCGCGTCTCTTCAACGACGACCCCGGGGTGCTCGCGGCCGCGGCGACGATCCTGCCCATCGCAGCGGCCTTCCAGCTCTTCGACGGCCTGCAGGTCGTCGCCAGCGGTGTTCTGCGCGGCATGGGCCGCACCCGCATCCTCGCCCTGGCTCACTTCATCGCCTTCTACGGCCTGGGGCTGCCGCTCGCGGCCTACCTGACCTTCTGGAGCGACTGGGGTCTGGCGGGGATCTGGTGGGGCCTCTGCCTCGGGCTGGGGCTCGTCTGCGTCGGCCTGCTCGCCTGGGTGCTGCGACGCGGGCCGGCCTCCCTCGAGGGGGCCCCGAGTCACTGATCGCCGATCTTCCCCAGGAGGCTCTCGTTCTCGGGAAAGAGCCCGAGGCCTTGCTGCCAGGTCGCCTCGGCCTGCTCCCCGTCGCCGGACTGCGCGTAGAGGTTGCCGAGCAGGAGGTAGGTCTGTGCGTGGCGGTTCTCGCTCGGCAGCGACCGCTGTTGCTCGATCAGCGTCTCGAAGTGGCTGATCGCCTCGCGCTGCTTGCCGAAGATCGGCGGCCAGAAGGAGAGCGAGATCGCCTTGTTGAAGCGCGCGTCCCAGTGGTGGTCGTCGAGGGCCAGGGCGCGGTCGTAGGCCTTGTCCGCCTTGCCGGCCCAGACGCCGGCCGCGGGTCCCTCGCCCACCTCGAAGATCTTCTGGATGTAGGCCGAGGCCACCTCGACCTGCGCGTCGGGGTCGTCGCTGAACTCCTCGGCGCGGGCCTCGAGCAGGGCGATCACGTCGTCGAGGCGGCCCTCCTCGCGGATGCGATCCCAGACCTCCTGCCGGCCGTCCTCACCCTCCGCACCCTCGAGGAGCTCGAGCAGGTCGGCGGCGCTCGACTCCTGCTCCTTCGCGGCGGGGGTCGCGTCGGCGAGGGAGGCGCCCTCGAGGGGCATCGCCCGGGCGTGCTCCTGGAAGTAGCGCGCCACGGCGGCGTCGATTGCGGAGGAGTCGACGCGGCTGGAGGCGCCGGCGGGCGGCAGCGCGTCGGCGCTGCGGCGGGCGCGCAGCTCCATGAGCTCGGCCTGCAAGGCACTCACCTGCTGGCGCAGGGCGACGAGCTCTTCCGGCGCCGCCGTGGAGGCGGCTTCGACAGCCTCCGGCTCGGGGCTGAGGACGAGGACGGTGGCGACGCTGGCGCCGGTGGCCAGGCCGAGGGAGAGGAGGGCGATGGGGAGGGCGTTCATGTCGGGGTACCTGCTGGTGTGGGCTGGGTGGCCGGCCGCTCGCCGGCAGCGGGTGAGTGTCGCGGGGCCGGCCGATCCCGCGCGCCTTTCCGGAGAAAGCCGTCGGTCCGGCTTCAGCGCCGCGGGAGGACGACGCGCCGGACTTCGGAGGGGCCCGGGTGGACGTCGAGCTCGATCTCCACGGCGCCGTGATCGGGGTGGTGCACGCGCACGCGCCAGCGCCCGGCGTAGAGTCGATCGAGAGACAATCGCCCTTCGGCGTCGCTGAGGGGCGTCCAGGGAGACATCCAGCGGATGCCGCGCGGAGAGTCCAGGTCGACGCGGGCCTTGTCGATCGGCCGCCCGCCCTCGTCCACGACAAGGAGGTCGACGGGGCAGCTCCGCTCCAGGTGCAGGACGACCGACTCGTCCCCCGCGTCCGCGTCGATCCACACGTCCCGCACGAGGCCGAGGGCATAGCCGTCGACCTCGGGCAGGGCCAGGAGGTCGTAGAGGCCGGGCTTCAGGTGCTCGAGGCGCAGCACGCCGTCCGACTCGGTGAAGACCCTCGCCGCCACCGCGTCCTGGTCGTAGGTCCCCGAGGCGGAGGCCTCCTCACGCTTCACGAGGGAGAGGTCGACGTAGCCGAGGGGCTCGAGGGACTCGCTGTCCACGACGCGGACCTCGAGGGCCTGCCCTTCGAGCACGATGTGCAGCTCCGCTCTCGTGTTCCACTCGACGTCGACGTGGGCGGAGCGCACGGTGCTACTAGAAGTCCCGGCGTAGAGGTCGTAGCCCCCCGGCTCGAGGCCGATGAACTCGAAGCGCCCCGCCTCGTCGGCGGTCTCCCCGTACCAGCGCGGGTCGCCGTCGTTGTAGTCCCAGGCGTGGAGGTTCGCGAAGGGCAGCGGATCCCCCCCCGCGTCGACGACCTGACCCGTGATCGAGCCGCCCCGCGTCTCGCCCAGGAAGTCCACCCGCGCCGTCTCCCCCTCGACGATGGTCACGGGGCTGTAGCGGGGCTGGAAGGAGCCGTCCTGGGCGTTCTCGTCGTAGAACAGCACCACGTACATGCCCGGGGCGAGGTGCTCGAGCCGGTACCCGCCGTCCGCGTCGGTGGACATGCCGCGGTAGGTCATCGAGCCCGAGGGGCTCCCGCCACTGAAGTGGCTGGCGATCACCTGCGCCCCCTCGAAGGGGCGGCCGTCCGCGTGCTCGCAGCGTCCCTCCACCGCGCCGCCGCGCGCGAGCTGGAAGACGACGCCCTCGGCTCCGCCCGTCGCGACCTCCAACTCCTGCCACGCGGGCCCGTGATCCGCGCCGTTCGCGCGCAGGCGATGCGGACCGGGGTTCAGGTGCTCGAGCAGGAAGTCCCCGTCGCGGCCCGTGTGGGTGAGCGCGCGCGCCGCCGAGGGGAATTCGCGCGCGTCGAGGGACAGCAAGTGCGTCGGTAGCTCTCCCTCGCTGAGGACGAGCGCGCCCTCCACCGCCGCGCCCGTCTCGGCGTCGACGACGAAGCCCCGCAGCGTGACGCCCTGGACGAGCTCCACGACGAGCTCGTGCGCCTCGCCCGCGGAGAGCTCGAGGCGACCGGACTTCCAGATCGCGCGGCCCGGCGCGCTGACGAAGACCTCGTAGGTCCCAGGACGCAGTCCCGCCCACTCGAATCCGCCCGTGGCCCCCTCGATGCCGCGGCTCTCGGGGAAGGAGACCTGGGGCAGGGGGACCTCGCGCAGGAGGCTCACGGTGAAGCGCTCGGCGACCGCGCCCTCGGCGGCCTCGGTCGTGCTGGCCAGGTTCACCTGACCGAGCAGGGTCGCCGTGTCCCCGGGCTCAGGGGTCTCCTCCGACGCCCCGTCCTCCGGCAGCTCGACGACGAGGGCTTCGCGCGCGCCGCTGCCGGCCGGGGTCCACTCGAGATCGGCGTCGAGGAAGGCCCCCTCACGCCAGAGCAGCGCGCAGGGCGCGTTGCGCTCGAGCTCTTGCCCGCCACCGACGAAGTCCGCACTCCCGGCGTGCAGCACGAGGCGCTGGGCCGCGTGCAGCGGCTCGAGGTCGAGTCGCGAGGCGGTCGCGAGCCGCACCTCCCACGACTCGGCGCCGCGCAAGCGGATCGCCTTCGAGTCGGGGGTCGCGAGCTCCAGCGCGCCGGCGACGTGCTCGACGCCCTCCAGGAGCTCCTCCGGGGTCGCCGCGCGCCAGGGGCCCTCGCCGCCACGCCGCAGGGCCACGTCCCCGCGCTCGGTCAGCTCGAAGGCGGTCGCGGCCACGAGGGAGCGCGACGGCTCCTCGGACGGAGAGGTGCCGGGGAAGAAGCGCAGGAGGAGCAGCAGGGCGGCCGCCGCGGCGACCAGGCCCGCCGCCCAGAACCGCGAACGGCTGGACGAGCCGGTACCCGGTCGGCGATCGAGCGGACGCGGCTCGTGCCGCGCGTCGAGCCAGGGCGCGAGCTCCGCCTCGAGGCGCGCCACGAACTCCGGCCGCGGCTGGACGGGGCGGTAGGCACGCCGCAGGAGCGCGTCGAGGTTCCGGTCGAGGATGCGCGCGGAGGACTTCACTCGATCGCTCCCCGCCGCTTGGCGATCAGCTGGAAGACCCGCGAGAAGGCGAGGCGAGCGCGGTGAAGGGTCGATTCAGCGGCCTTCTCGGTCTTGCCGGCGCGAGTACCGATCTCGGCCACGCTCAGGCCGTCGACGTACTTGGCGACGAGGGCCTCGCGGTAGTCGGGCGAGAGGCTGGAGAGGGTCGCGCCCACGAGCTCCGCGGTCTCCTCGCGCTCGATCACCCAGTCCGGGAGCGGCTCGCGCTCGATCCCCGCCAGGATCGCGTCGATGTCCGCGTCCGCGTCGCGAAGGACGTCCTCGATCGCCGCGGGCTTCCGCTTGCGCCGCTGCTCCCGGATCTTGTTGCGGGCGATCCCGCAGAGCCAGGTGTGCAGGCTCGAGCGCGCGTCGAAGCGTCCGAGCTGCTGGAAGGCCGTCAGGAAGGTCTCCTGCACGACGTCCTCGGCCAGGCTGCGCTGGCGACCGACGCGGTAGTGCACGAACTCGTAGAGCGGCTCGAGGTGCCGCCGGAAGAGCCCGTCGGCGGCCTCGCGATCGCCGGCCAGGATCGAGTCGCGCAGGGTTGCGTCCTCGAGGTGGATGTCGGGAGCCTGGACCATGGAAGGGATTCCAGCGGCTGAGTGGCGCGGGGGGGCCGGATCCTGCGGGCTTTCCGGAATGCCTCGCCGGCACGAGGGCGCTTCAAAGCACAAGCCCTTGTAATTCCAGAGCTTAGGATCGATCGAGGCGAAGTCGCCGGTCGGCAGGGCGGGGACGCTCCGCAGGGGAAACGGGAGCGTGACCGGGTGGAGCCGCGGCGGGATGCCCCGGACGACAGCGCACTTTGACGAGCGCGGGGTCCCAGCCGCCGCGGCGAGGGGACTATGCTCCTCCGCCTTCCCGTCTCGCCGCCGTGCCGTTCCTCCTCCCCGTCGCTGCCGCGCTCCTCGCCACCCCGGCCCCGGTCACCTCCCACGGCCAGGGCAGCGGGGTCCAGGAGCGCGAGGTCCAGGCCCAGCCGATCGAGCTCGCGGCGCGCTACCGCGACGCCCACGTGCGCTTCGAGGAGCTGGACGACCTGATCCTCCTGCGCTACGCGGAGTCCAAGCTCGGGCGCGACACCCGGCTGTTCATGCTGAAGTTGCGGGTGGTCGAGTCGATCGGCCGCGAGCTGGGCGTGGCGGCCGAGCCCCGTGAAGTGCAGGCGATGCTGGACGACATCGAGGCCGGCATCCTCAAGAGCGGGGCCGCTCGCGACCTCCAGGACTACCTGCGCCAGCAGGGCGTCACCGAAGCGGAATTCATGGAGAGCCTGCGCATGGCGGTGCTGCAGACCAAGCTCGCCCGTATCGGCCTCGGCATCCCGCCAGGCCAGCCGATCACCGGGGAGCAGCAGGAGATGTGGCTCGACCAGGCGATCACCGAGCGCGGCCTCGAGGAGTTTCCCGCGCCCTGGGAGGACGGCCTCGTCCTGCGCAACGGCGACGTCGAGCTCAGCCGCGAGGAGTTCATCCCCTACCTGCGCGAGCGTCTGGACGAGGAGGACCTGCGCGAGTGCATGCTGGAGATCCTGCGAGTCAAGCGCATGCGGGCGCGCATGCCCGACGTCGACCCTGAGACGCTCGAGGAGGCCATCGACTCCGAGATCGAGAACCGGCGCGTCGAGGTCCAGCAAGACCCCAAGTACAAGGGCATCTCCTACGAGCAGCTGCTCTCCTCCCAGGGCATCCTCTTCGAGCGTTGGCGTGACGATCCGAACGTGGTGCAGGCCGCCCTGGCCCGCCTCTGGGTACGGCGCTCCTACGACGAGGAGGCCCTGCGCGGCGTCTACGAGAACGAGCGAGCCTGGTTCGACGCGGAATTCGGCGAAGCCCTCGAGGCGCGCGCCTTCTTCCTGCGCGCCACGCACCGACCCAACGACCTCGTGCCACGCAGCTACGAGGCCGCCGAGCGCGACATCGCGGAGCTGGCCAAGGACGTCTCCTCCCTGGCGGACTTCGAGGCCCTGGTCGAGCAACACTCCGAGGACAGCGCGTCGCGCAAGCGCAAGGGCTACCTCGGCTGGGTCACGCGCACCGGCACCGCCGGCCCCAGCCCCGCGCGGGAGGCCCTCTTCAGCGCCCTGGACTCGGGGAACTTCGACCCGAGCGCGCCCGAGGACTCGCCGACCCGCCTGGTCGGGCCCGTGCGCACCTCGGCGGGCGTTCTGCTACTCTGGATCGGCCAACGGCGCCCCAAGCCGTCGTGGAGCACGATGCTGGTCCACGTCCACAAGACGCTGCGCCAGCGCTTCGTCGAGGAGGCCGTCGACCCCGCGCAGATGCTCACTTACCTCGACGACTGACCCCCGCCCCCGCTCGAGAGATGCTCATCGGACAGGTCGTCGGCAGCGTCGTCGCCACGCAGAAGGACGAGAAGCTCGCCGACCGCAAGCTGCTCCTGGTCCAGGTCCACGACCAGCACAACGAGCCCAAGGACCAGTACGTCGTCGCCGTCGACTCCGTCGGGGCCGGCACGCACGACATGGTCCTCTACGCCACGGGCTCGAGCGCGCGCCAGACCGACATCACCGACGGGCGGCCCTGCGACGCCGTCGTCATGGCGGTGATCGACTCCTGGGACCTGGGGGGCGAGAACGTCTACGAGAAGTGGGGCTCCTGATGTACCTGGCGCGTGTCATCGGGCGCGTCGTCGCCACGGTGCGCTACCGGGGCCTCGAGGGGGTCGACCTGCAGTGGATCCAGCCCCTCGACGAGCGTGGGGAGGACATGGGCGGCGCGCTGATCGCCTGCGCCGCCGTCGCCAGCGGCCCCGGGGACCTGGTGCACTACGTCGACGGCCGCGAAGGGGCCCTGGCTCTGGAGGAGACCTACGTCCCGGTCGACGCCGCGATCACCGGCTTCGTCGAGGAGGCGACGGTCCTGGGCGAGGTCCTCGACCGCGCGCGCTACATCGACGGGCCGGCGGGAGGCCGCGCCTGATGTTCCTCGCCGACGTCGTCGGGACCGTGGTCTCCCCGGTGCAGATCCCCGAGCTCGAGCGGCGCACCCTGCTGCTCCTGCGCCCCGTGACCCCCGACGGCCGGCCGACCGCCAAGACCCGCGTCGGGGTCGACCACGTCGGCGCCGGCGAGGGGGACCGGGTGCTCGTCCTCGACGAGGGCAACGGCGGGCGCCAGCTGATGGGAGACCCCCAGGCAGCGATCAAGACCGTGGTCGTGGGGGTCGTCGACTACGTCGAGCGCGAAGGGGAGCCCTGCTACGACCACCGCAGCGCGGCGCCCCCGGCCCGCCTGGGGTAGAGTCTCTCCTCTCCCCTTCACCGCCCCACCCACGGAGTCGCCCTTGGACCTGGACACGATCGCCTCGCGCTTCGGTTGGACGGACGAGGAAGCCCGCGCGCGCAACAGCATCTGCGAGATCGGCAAGCTCTGCTACCAGCGCGGTCTGATCTCGGCCTCGGACGGGAACATCTCCGTGCGCCTCTCGGACGACACGGTGATCATCACGCCGGCAGGCGGCATGAAGGGCTTCTTGCAGCTCGAGCAGCTCGCGCGCATCGACCTCGACGGCCGCAAGGTCGGGGGCCCGGGGGAGCAGTCGACCGAGACGGGCATCCACCTCACCTGCTATCGCGAGCGGCCGGACATCCGCGCGGTCCTGCACTGCCACCCGCCCCACGCCGTCGCCCTCTCGGTGGCCGGGATCGACATGCAACAGCCGATCATCCCCGAGATGGTCGTGACGATCGGCGGCATCCCCACCGCGCCCTTCGCCACGCCGGGGACCTCGGAGCTCGGCGAGTCCATCCGCGAGATCGTGCGCTGCTCGGACACCGTCGTCATGCGCAACCACGGCTCGGTGACGATCGGGCCCAACCTCCTCGACGCCTTCAAGAAGCTCGACATGCTCGAGCACACCGCGCGCATCCTGTGGCTGGCCCACACCGCGCGCGGCGGCCTCGAGCCGCTCCCGCCCGAGGCCGTGAAAAAGCTCCTCGACACCCGGGCGCAGCTCGGCCTGACGGGGCGGAACACCCTCGAGAACCGCTGCGGTCTGCCGGATTGACCCGCCCCTCCACCCGCGCCCCACGTCCAGCGCCATGGGATCGACCCGCGACAACCACCCGATGTCCGTCCACTTCAACAGCCGTGACGTCTCGGCCGCGGTGGCCTTCTACACCGACGTCCTCGGCTTCGAGCTGAACAACGTCTGGCCCACCGAGGGCGAGCCGCAGTGGGCGAGCGTGCACCTGAACGGCCAGACGGTCATGGTCGGCTCGATGATGGAGATCCCCGAGGGCACGCCCGGGAGGGAGTTCTTCCAGGGCATCTACGACGATCACGCCAAGGCCCCCGGCGGCGGCGTCCTGCTCTACGTCCAGGTCGACGACGTCGACGGATACCACGACGAGATCATCGACAATGGCGGAGAACCCGCCTGCGAGCCCAAGGACGAGTTCTACGGATTGCGCAACTTCTTCATCGCCGACCCCGACGGCTATCGGCTGGCCTTCTACCAGCCGATCACGATGACGTCCTGCCAGTCCTGCGGCATGCCCCTCACCGACGCGGTGGAGGGCCAGATGTACTGCCAGTACTGCACGGACGACGAGGGCCAGCTCAAGCCCTACGAGCAGGTCCTCGAGGGCACGATCACCGGCTTCTTCATGGGCATGCAGAAGATGGAGCGCGCCCAGGCGGAGGTGGCGGCCAGGGAACACCTGGCGAAGATGCCGGCTTGGGCGGGGAAGTGTGGGTGAAGGCTTGCCACTGGACCCAGGCAGAACCCAGAGAGAGCAGGAACCTAGGAAACTCAGGAACCTAGGAAGCCAGAATAGGGCCGAGCAGCAACTGCCGGCGCGGATTCGCGCTGTCAGTCAATCGAGGACATTCGAAGACAGAGCTAGAACCAGCAGGTGTGGAAACGAAGAAAGGGCGGAGTAGCCTCCGGGGAGTGCATCACCACCCCCATCAGCTACACCACCCATGAAGAAGCCTGAATCTAGCACACTGAAGTCCGAGCCCGT